>Ga0213831_1000048_pt1 | contig 276343 bp, 258 predicted proteins | sample SWATP12_FD_163421 | JGI IMG/M metagenome (GOLD analysis project Ga0213831, IMG submission 163421) | Coastal seawater microbial communities from Marineland, Florida, United States - SWA TP1 #2 | ecosystem: Environmental > Aquatic > Marine > Coastal | place: USA: Florida | collected 2016-08-06 | reverse complement strand
GTCCTTATTGATTTTAACAAGGGAACAACCATTCTCTGCAATCAATGCCTTGCCTATACACTTTTTCATTCTCGCTGAATGACCAATTCTTTATGCAGATTGGTATAATATTAGAAACTATCCAAATACCGTACTTGTAGGACCTAAACTTTTAATATTTATCTGTTATATTCTCTCGCCTGACATATGAACGCGATTTCAAAGGACGCACCATGGCGATTCGTGTTAAGGCCGCGGAAACGGCTAAAGAATTATCTGACGTATATAAGCTCAGACATCAGGTTTATGTTAAAGGAGAAGGTTATTTTAAAGACCAGCCCGGTGACCATATCGTAGACCAATTTGATACGTTACCTGAGGTGATCAATGTCATTGCCTATGCCGGTGATACCCCAGTTGGCACCATCAGACTCAATAAAGATTCCGCCATCGGCCTGCCATGTGATGAGATTTACGACTTTAGCAGCTATCGTCAGGCAGAAATCGAAAAAGCCAAAGAAGCTGGGCAACCCGAACCTGTATTTTGCAGCGGTGGCATGTTAGCGATTGCAGACGAGTACCGAAACCGCCGCGACTTATTTCAAGCTTTGTTTAAGATGACTTGCGATGTTGGCGGGCTTTGGGGCGGTACCCATGTGCTGCTAACCGTTAATGTTAAAAGCTCCACCATATACAAACGTCTTGGCTTCGAAACCATTTCTGAAGAAATCTGGGCACCGTCGATTGGCGAACATATTGTCGCTATGGTAAGTCCGTTCCAACCCGTTTACGACTGGGCCTTTGGTTCCTTCTCTGACAAAAAAGAGTTACTGGAAAGTTTTGCGGGCTGTTTTCAGGTCTACCTTGCAGACCCTGGTACCGAGATTTGCATAGAAGGTGAAAAAGGCGAAGAAGCTTATTTGATCAGTAAAGGCTTAGTGAACATCACCCGAACCGATCAGGAAATAGGTGAAACCTTGCACCTTGCTACATTAGGTGAAGGAGAGTTGTTTGGCGAACTGGCTCTGTTAGATGATCAGACTCGCTCAGCCACAGTAACAGCAGCAGGCAATGTAGAACTCATGGTCCTTAATCGGGATATTTTCTGGCAAAAAATTCATCAGGATCCTGAATACCTGAAAAGCTTGTTAAAAGTTCTTACCAATCGATTAAGGGATGCGGACCAACGCGCCTATGTTTATGCCCATGGCAGCATAGAAACACGTATCAAGTTTTTCCTCAATAAAATCATGGAAACCGCCATTCCTTCCATGAAAACGCCAGGTAATTGGATCGTAAGAATGACGGTCGAGGAGTTCGCCAAAATGGCCAATGCCCCTGCTGATGAAACTCAAAAGCTTTTAGAAGAACTGGCACGACAAGAAAAGATCATATTAAACAGCAAAAACATTACTTTCATTGGGAGAGAGACAATATGAAAGAAGATCAAGTAAGTTCCACCGCATTTACCGTTATGCAGGGGATCCTTTATGTTGCTCAATCGACCCCTTTTAGTTATTTGGTGCACGATGATGTTGTTAATGTTGGAAGACAACTTTTATCTGATTCGGAAGATGGCCAAAAGCGTTTAAAACAGCTTACCAGTCCTTTGTTGTCTCTTAATGTAAAAATCAAAGAGTTTTTGATGTTGCCTGGCATTACCTTGCACTACATTTTGCGCAAAAACTACATCGAAGACACGGCCAGAGAAGCAATTAAAAATGGTGCCAAGCAAGTGGTCAACTTAGGTGCCGGATTTGACACATTAGCCTGGCGCTTTTGCCAGCAATTTGATGATGTGAATTTCATTGAAATTGATCACCCAGCCACCAGCAAATACAAAAAAAATGCCTTGCAAAAAGATGCTGAAGAGTTAGAAAACATGCACTTTTTAAGTGTGGATTTCAGTGAGCAAAACTTACAACAGGCACTTAGCCAATATGATAAGTTTGACCCTACGTTGCCTACTCTATATATCTGTGAAGGTGTGCTCATGTATTTATCACAAGAAGATATTAAAACCCTGTTTAATTCCATCGAGCAGCTAACGGGCAGCGGTTCTCAACTTGTTTTCACCGCTATAGAGCCTCAACACAGCCCTAAAAACAACATTCGTAACTTGTTGTATTTTTACCTGAAAACCGTCAACGAACCCATTTGCTGGGTGCAAGACAGCAACGAACTAAGTGACTTCGTAGAAGGACATAACTGTACGTTGGAGGCTTATGCTGATACAGATGAACTTAGGAAACGTTATATCCAAAAGGCCAAAACCCCGACCTTGCATTGGGGCGAGTATCTGGCATTGGTGAAATTCAACTAAGCACTGAATAAGAACAAAACCCTGCTAAAAACAAAACCGAGCTCCTTAGCTCGGTTTTGTTTTCTTAGGGTTCTCTAACCTACTTCATTGCTATTTTTGCCAGGGTGTACGCTCGAGTTTTATATCTTTGCCCACGGCTTTGACAATTAGCGGTACCAATCTTTCCTGTTCTGGGCTGACTAAAGAAAAAACGTGACCCTGAACATCTGCGGCTTTAATGGAATACTCATCTTCAGGTCCCGCATAAAACACAGATTTGTTTTTTGAAATGACTTCTTGCGACAAAGACTGCTTTTCGATTCTGCCTTCAATCACTTTTTTCTTTTCTAATTTATTCGTTTTTGTACGCGCCGTTCGCCCTACTCTGTGGATATAATCATTACTATTCACAGGTAGGTCGAAGTTAATCACATAATAAAGATCATTCAATTCAATACCGCGAGAAACGATATCCGTTGCAACCAGGCATTTAAACTCGCCTTGTTTGAATGCGTTCAGGCGTTCCTGACGTTTTTTCTGCGGCACTTCATTGTGAATGCCTTCGCTCGAGTAACCTTGTTCGGTCAAAGCTCTGGCTAAAAAGTTCACTTCTTGTTTAGTACGAGCAAAAATCAACACACGGTCACAATCGAGCATATTTATCAGATTAAACAAATGTTCATTTTTGTCTTCGCGGCTACAGCGGTACATGGTATGCAGAATTTTATCCAAGGCGGGTTGAATGCTTCCGCCTTTGATAACTTTAACCCTGTGCAAATGTTCTTTATTAAACTTATTAAGGACTTTGGAATCCGTCGCTGAGAATAAAACCTTTTGTGTTTTGTCCGGCATTGCCGCCAATATAGATTTTAATTCATTATGAATACCCATGCTAACCAAACGGTCTGCCTCATCCATGACAAAGTATTTAATGTCTTGTAGTGAAATAACCTTCTTCTTTAAAAGGTCCATCAGTCGTTTCGGCGTCGCAACGACAATGTCACTTCCGCGTTTAAATCGATTTTCCTGGGACTGAATTCTAACGCCTCCAAAAACACTTATCGTTCTAAGCTTCAGCCCTTTTCCATATTGTCCAATTGACTCTTCAACTTGCTGCGCCAACTCTCTAGTTGGCACCAAAAACAAGGCGCGAATCGGACGTACTTGCTCTTCACTGTTATCTACCCGACTTAACTCCTGTAAAATTGGTAGCAGATAAGCTGCCGTTTTACCCGTGCCCGTAGGCGCAATGGCATAAGTATCAGTGCCAGATAATACGGCACCAATGGATTTTTCCTGAATGTGGGTTGGCTTTTTATAACCTAAAGCTTTGATGTTGGATTGCAGCGTCGAATTGAGGCCTAGTTTTGCGAAAGAAGTCATGATGCTAATTAGTTAACGAATAATTTCTGTATTATACCTGAACTCCAGATAATTACCTCGTGTCAAAGGTACTTCGCTGTTTAACGTTAATTTTGCGACTTCAATCAGCAACGTATTTTAGTTTTGTCATATCCTCTCAGCTAATTATTATGAAATTGCTTTTTCCAGGTCGTTGGCGTGACTTTAAAACGCAACTTGAACAACTTGCGATAATTCTGCTCGGTTTGAAACCCGGACAATTGCGCGACTCGGTCAATATTTAAATCTTTTGACTCGAGTAAATCCAGGCTGTAGTTAAGTCTGATGTTAACTAGCCATTGCTTGAAGCTTACTCCATGATTACTGGCAAAGTGCCGACTGAAACTTCTTACACTCATGGCACATTCATTCGCCGCCTGCTTAAGTGTCATCGGGTGCTGAATATTGTTAAGCACATGGTCGGTTAATTTGGATATACGCTCATCACTGCCGGAATTTATAACTGGGTGTTTTATAAATTGATTTTGCCCACCATTTCGCTCAGGGGCTGCCACCATCATTCTTGCCACCTGATTCGCGATTTTTCCGCCAGACAAACGTTTGACCAATTGCAAGCAACAATCTATTGCAGCCGCCGTACCGGCTGATGTCACCACATTATCTTCAATAAGATACAAGGGATCGGAATTGAACCTTACCTTTGGGAAACGTTGAACAAAATCGGATTGGTATAACCAATGTGTAGTGGCCAGCTTACCGTCCAGCACGCCACTATGAGCAAGCACATAAGCACCAAGACACAGTCCCACCATAAGTTTACCCTCTTGAGTTAACTGGCGAACTAAATTAAGCAAGGTTTCGGAAGGTTTATGTTCTGGCTTCCAACTGGGAATGATCAAGATATCCGCACTTCTTGCCGCATCAAGGTCATGTTCAACTTGAATAACAAGGCCATCGCTGGAGGAAAATTGCCCTGCTTTTTCGCCACAAACAACCACGTCAAAATGCGCTTCTTTTTCGGTTCCCGTTTCTTTTTCAGATAGTGCATCTTTAAAAATGGCGATGGGGACGGATAAATGGAAAAGGCTCATACCCTCAAAAGCAAAAATCGCAACACGTGTCATATGACTGGCCAAAAAGCAACAATAAGCATCATTTTAGCCAAGCAGCTTGGATTTACTAGTATGTGGATAACGACAAATTAGCGAGTTTTAAGACCAACTACAGATTAGCACGACAAATAACGTCGGCATGGGCGCAAAAAACTAACACCTCTTTGAATTACAGGTTACTCGCTTCTGAACTGATAAATTCTCCGTAAACAACTGGCTCAAAAGTAACACTTTACGCCATTTCAGCCACATACAATGATGAGAGCACTGTTTACTCTACGCTTAAACAAACCGTAGAATAGACCATGCAAGTGACTAAACATTTCGAAACAACAGATGACATTTTAAAGCAATATCAAAGCATTATCGAGCGAGATTACGAAGGTTACCGTAATCACGTTACCCGCATGTTAAACATTTGCCACTACCTAAACCCTGAACTTAACAATGAGCAAAGTCAAAAACTGCAAATAGCAGCCGCTTTCCATGATATCGCATTATGGACCCATGACAGAGTCGACTATTTAGTCCCCTCTTACCAAGAGTGTCACAAATATCTGGAAAATAATGGCCTTTCAAGCTGGAAAGAAGAAATAAAAGTCATCATCGATATGCACCATCTATTAGGCGAATACACAGGTCCATATCAGGAGTTAACAGAACTGTTTCGCAAAGCCGATTTAGTGGACTTTTCTTTAGGTTTCATAAGTTTTGGCGTAAATAAGGCTTTTATTAAAGAGTTAAAAACAACTTTACCAAATGCAGGCTTTCACAAAACGTTAATGCGTTTTTCCGTCAAACAGCTATTCAGAAATCCATTTAAACCTATGCCTATGATGCGGATGAAAAACATCTATCGTGATTAGATTTAGTGCTGGTCACTACATAGGCGTCATTTCCCAACTGCCCCAGCGATATGAGGAATCCACTTTCACATCCTCTCAACGTTAAAAATGCAGAACAGTTGACCAGCAACTCCCATCAAAAACAAAAAAGCGAGCCACTTGGGTTCGCCTTTCTGCTCTAACCTAATTGGAACAACCGCCAACACTCCGGCGTCATTCCCCAATCGCCCCTGCGATATGAGGAATCCACTTTCACATCCTCTCAACGTTAGAAATGCAGAACAATTGACCAGCAACTCCCATCAAGAACAAAAAGGCGAACCACTTGGGTTCGCCTTTCTGCTCTAATCTAAAACAAATTTAAATTAGTCTTCTTGATTTGCTGCGTCCATTTTCGCTGCATGGTCAATTTCGTAAGCAGGCATCTCTTTTTTGCCTTCCATCAAATAGTTGTCCATCCAACGCATTAGTCTCAAACTGTAATCGTACTGGGCAGCAACACGGCGGTTACCATGGCCTTCGCCCGGATAATAAACCAAACGAACTGGTTTGCCGTGTACCTTCATATAACGGTATAGTTCCATTGATTGTGCAGGGTGAACACGCGGATCAGACTTACCATGCATAATTAGCAGTGGCGTTTTCGATTGCTCAGCCCAGTAGATCGGACTGCGCTCTAAGTACCACATCCACTTGTCCCATGGGTAAGAACGCGCGTGTACCAAGTTCATTTCATTCGAGATATCCGTCGTTCCAAACTTAGACAATTGGTTTGCGATACCAACAAACATAACACTTGCAGCAAAATGATCCGTTAGTTTAGTTGCGCCCCAAGCAGAAGCATAACCCCCGTATGAACCACCTGTGATCCCCACACGTTTTGCATCAACCAGACCCATTTCGACTAAATGAGATTTAGCGTCAATCAAATCGTCGAATTCTTTACCCGCATAATCATTTTGACCTAACTTAGAGTGCTCAACCCCTTTACCTGTGCTGCCACGATAGTTAGGGTGGAATACGGCATAACCTTTACCCGCAGCCATCTGTGCAGGACGAGAATAACGTGTTATCCAGCCATCTTTATCATGACTTTCCGGGCCACCGTGAACCGTCATGATAAGTGGATAGGTTTGGCCTTCTTTATAATCCACAGGGTAAACTAAAACACCATCCAACTTCACGCCGTCTCTGGCAGTGAAATTGACCGTTTCCTGTTTTCCTAGTTTACGCTCCGCTAACCAAGGGTTAGTGTCCGTCAAACGTGTCGTTTTGCTGCGACCACGTAACATAATGACTTCATTAGGGTGAGCCGAACTGTCACCACGGAAAGTGACCGTTTTGTCTGAATCTGAAACACTCAGCTGGCTACTGATGTATTTACCCGCTTTGACTTTTGTACGGAATTTACCACTTCCAGCCTTTATCGTATTGATTTCGCTTTGCGTACCAACATTATTTACAAAATAAAGGGTGTTAGACTTGTTCGCCCACTCGAAGTCTGAAACATGGCTTTGCAAGTTTGGTAACCAGTTTTTAATCGCGCCAGATTTTGTTTCACCTAAGAATAATCGACCTGTTGCAGGATCATGTTTGTCTTCAGCGCCTAAAATAGCGACGTACTCACCGTTATAAGAAAACTCAGCACCACCTAATTTGCCCTCAGTCTTAAAGGTGGATTTAAAGTTTTGCTGCATGTCGAATAAAGACCATTGGGACTTCATGTACCTGTCGTCAATTAATGCAGTCGGCTGTGTCTTAACTAAAAGCTGTTGCCCATTAGGACCAAATTGAACGTCGGATACGTAACCTTCTATATTCCAGGCTTCAGGCTCTAACTCTTTTTTGCTGGCTTTTAAAGGCACGATGTAAAGATGCTGGTTCTTTAAATCTTCTTCATATACTTCCGCTTTGAAACCAAGTTCTTTCAGCTTTTTCTCTGACTTGTCTTTTTGTGGCTTTGCCAATAAGGCGATGTGCTGATTATCTTCTGATATACGATAATGATTAATATTGGTGCCCTTTAACGCCAATACTTTTTGCGCTTCACCACCATTTCTCGGGATCTGGTATAAAGCCGTGAATTTATCGTCTTTTAATTTGGCTAGGAAGTAAATTGTATTACTGTCAGCTGACCAGGACAGGCGTTTCACGTTAACTTTGCCCGTAATAAAAGGACGCTGTTCGCCCTTATCGTCCACTAGAAACAATTCAGTCCAGTTAAGGCCATCTTTTTCTACATAAAGTTCACGCGGCACAGAACGAGTAAAAGCAACGCTGTCACCATCCGGGCTCACTAAAACCTGAGATACCTGTTTGATTTTTGTTAAATCTTCGGCACTTAATGGCATTTTTTCTGCAGCATTAGCGGACATGCCAACACTGGTAAGTAGGGTCAATAAACTGAGACTAAGACGTTTCATTTTTTACCTTTTATTATGAATTTTTATGTCAATCGAATGAAAAGCCCATTCAATTGATGTTCGATTAAAACGCGGTAAAAGTTTAAAACAGGATAGGCTTCGAGACTACTCTTAGGACTTAGAAATTAAGAAAATAGATTGAAAAAAGAGATTAAGTTGATAGAGGTTTGACGAACATCAAAGCTCATCAAACCTACTTTAGACTCAGTTTTTATTAACCGCCATAAACAGAGGCTAAATGCTGGTAAACGGCACGTATTCCAAATGCTTCACCGCCGATTGGGCGACCAGGCAAATTACGGACGTTGTAAGCCATAACGTCAAAGTGGCACCAAGGAATCGATGCGGGCACAAACTCTTGCAAATATAAAGCAGCCGTAATTGCACCGCCAAACGGACCTGATGCACAGTTACTCATATCGGCGATATCGCTTTTTAACATGTCCTTATAAGGGGTATGTAAAGGCATTTGCCAAACCGGATCGTGTACCTGTAAGCCAGATTTTGTAATGCCATCTGCTAATGCCTGATCGCTTGAGAAGAAACCCGGTAACTCGGTGCCCAGTGCCACACGCATCGCGCCAGTCAGTGTTGCGAAGTCGATGAGCATTTCTGGTGAATCATTTACCGCTTCATTTAATGCGTCACATAACACCAAACGACCTTCCGCATCGGTATTATCAATTTCTACGGTTAGTCCCTGACGTGTTTTAACCACATCCCCCGGTCGTAAGGCATTGCCTGAAATGGCATTTTCCACCGCAGGAACCAACACACGTAATCGAACGTTTAATTGGTTAGCCATGATGATGTGAGCAAGTCCCAATACATGGGCTGCACCGCCCATGTCCTTTTTCATCAAACGCATGCCGGCTGCTGGTTTAATATCCAAGCCACCGCTGTCAAAACAAACACCTTTACCAACTAAGGTTACTTTTGGCGCATTTTCATCACCCCAAGTCAGATCTAACAAACGAGGTTTATGATCACTGGCACGACCCACGGCGTGAATTGTTGGATAGTTCTGTGTAAGCAAGTCATCACCTACTATCTCGCTAAACTGGCCACCAAACTTTTCAGCCAGCTCTTGCGTCACTTGCGATAAGTGTTGTGGCATCATGTCAGCGGCAGGTGTATTGACTAAGTCACGCACCAAGTTAGTACCTTCAACAGCGTATAAAGACTTTTCTACCAGGCTTTGATCACCAACGGCTAATACGGCCTGACTTTGAGGTTTTTGCTTGTATCTGTCAAATTGATAAGCGCCTACAGCCCAACCAAATGCGACCGCTTCTTTGTATTGCTCTTCCGTCTCCAAAACATATTGCCCGGCTGGCAATTTTTTAATTAAGTCGCCACATGCAAAAAAGGTTTCCGGTTCAGCAACGGTCATGACTACCGTTTCTAGCTCGCCGTTGGCATCCGGAACTAATATGACGCCATCTTTATATTCATTTTGTGCAAGCCAGTTTTGCAACCTTTGAGGTTGTTGCAAAATCCATGACTCTAATTGATCTTTTTTAATGACGTAAAGCGGTGTGCCCTTGTTATCGGCGGAAAGTAGAACAGACATGAAGTTCCTTTATTGTTTTCGTTTTTCCCTCATTGTATACCTAAACAGAAAGAAGATGCAGACTGCATTCGTAAATAACAGGTAGGTCCAAAGATTTCCTTTAACCACCTCGTTCAGGTGATTAGTAGTAATGATACCAATCTGATTATTAATTTAACCAGATTAGTATTAGTAGCAATTAACTGAACTAACTATCACATCGACGATGTTTTTTATGTTTTCGAGGCGGTTTGTGGGAGTCAATACCAATCCTCATAAGTATTTAGTCATTCAGCGAGAATCAAAAGGTTTAGAGGCAAGGCATTGATTGCAAAGAATGGTTGTTCCCTTGTTAAAATCAATAACGCAGCATATGAGCCTTTTAAACTCGCCCTTCGGGAGCTTGTCAGGAGCACGATAACTTCGTAAAACTTGATTGATGTAGAATAACTATACCTGCTCAAGTTTCTCTTGTTCTCCCACTCCTGACATAGCTCTGAACTGATTAAATACTTATGAAGACTGGTATCAGTTCAGACTCAGAAATATAACCATCTTGGTTTATGTCTATTCTTGAAAATACTTTACTCGGATCGCCATGTGGCAATTTATGCTGAGAGAATTCTTCGAGAGAGATTTGCGCGTCGTTATCAGTGTCCAACACCGCGAAATTGGGTGGTCCTTTTCGTCTTTCACCGTGTTTGTCAGAGCCTTCTTTGCCAGTGCCCTCTTTGTCAGAGCCCTCTTTGCCAGTGCTAAGTTTCTGGCAAGCCATGGAATTAAAAGACAGGCCTGCCAAACAAGCGATTAAGAACAATTTGTTTACATTTGTCATTTGTATGCTCCTTAGATTTAAATGACGATCTAAATCTATCAGGGCAATTCACAAACAATGTGCAAACAAAATGGAAGCTTAATCACAAACAATAAGTTTAACGAAGTTCGCCCTGCAACCAGCAATTTGCTAATGGGTTAACGCCAAAGGTATAAGCCAGTTCTGCTGGGTGTTGAATGTCCCATAAACAAAGATCCGCATCAAAACCCAGTGCAATTTGGCCTTTTTTATCTAATCCCAGTGCCTTTGCCGCATTTGAAGTCACACCGGAAATAGCTTCTTCCGGCGTCATTCGGAACAAGGTGCATGCCATATGTAACATGAGTTTTAATGAGCAAATTGGTGATGAACCAGGGTTATAATCACTGCCGATAGCGATTTTTACTCCGTGTTCACGCATTAAGTCCATTGGCGGTAACTTAGTCTCCGACAATGTATAAAACGCGCCCGGTAACAACACGGCAACCGTTCCATGCTCCGCCATCGCTTTAACGCCAGACTCTGACAAAAACTCTAAGTGATCCGCCGACAAGCCGTTGTAACTCGCGACTAATTCAGCACCGGATTGATCGCTTAATTGCTCAGCATGTAATTTTACAGGTAGACCAAATTCCTTGGCTTTTTCAAAAACTTTTTGCATCTGCGCAGAAGAGAAGCCTATGTTCTCACAAAAACCATCAACCGCATCCGCCAGACCAAGTTCAGCAACTTTAGGTAAGGTTTCATTACAAAGAAGATCAATATAGTCGTCACCTTTACCTTTATATTCTGGTGGAATTGCATGGGCGCCAAGGAAAGTCGTTTTTACTGTTATTGGCAGAGATTCGCCAAGTTTACGTGCAACTTTCAGCATTTTCACTTCAGTTTCTGTGTTTAAACCATATCCAGATTTCACTTCCAGACTGGTTACACCTTCGCTTATTAACTGCTTTGCACGTTGCTCAGCCAGAGCCAATAACTCTTCTTCACTGGCGTTTCGCGTTGCAGTAACCGTCGAGATTATGCCTCCACCTTGCCTGGCAATCTCTTCGTAACTCACACCCGTTAAACGTTGCTCAAACTCATTCGCTCGAGAACCAGCAAAAACCAGATGACTATGACAATCTATCAAACCTGGTGACAAGTATTTGTTCTGACCGTCGATGGATTGTTTTGCCTCCAACTCATTAGTATCAATTGAAGCGCCCAACCAACATATTTTACCGTCTTTAATCGCGACGGCGCCATTTTGTATCAGTCCATAGGCGTTTTCCCGAGAGTCATCCATGGTCATTACGTTGACATTATCGATAATAAGATCAACTTGCTGTGGTTGTTGCTGTGAATTCATTGAAAAGCCTTCCAAATTTGGTCATTAAAACCGTTTTACAAAAAACAGTTGCAAGGTTGTATATACATCTCTATTCTCTTCATTTTCTCATGTAAGTCATTCAGTGACAACCAATCGGCGCAATAATTATGGCAGCAAAATTTGAACTGATAAAAAAATTCATCCTCGACAATATTGAATCAGGAGAATGGCAGGAAAACGCGCTTGTCCCTTCAGAAAACAAATTAGCTGAAGATTTTTCAGTTTCGCGCATGACCGCCAGACGTGCGCTTGAAGAGTTGAGCCAACAAGGGATCCTTAATAGAACAAAAGGTTCTGGCACCTACGTTGCCTCTTTAAAGGCTCAAGGTTCAATGTTTGAAATCCGCGACATTGCCGATGAGATCAAAGAACGTGGACATGAATACAATGCCGTCCAAATCGAATTGGATGAAATCGAAGCCATTGCCCCAATCGCTATCGCCTTAGGTGTTGAAATAGGCGAACAGGTTTACCACTCAGTGATTGTTCATAACGACAATGGCAAGCCCGTTCAAGTTGAGGAACGGTTTGTAAACCGGACGTTAGCACCTGAATACATACAACAAGACTTCAACACCGTCTCTCCGCATGAGTACCTGTCTCGCGTAGCGCCATTAACTGAAGCTAGGCACACAATTGAAGCCGTATCCCCTACTGCGCAAGTATGCGAGTGGTTGCAATTGTATAACGAAGAGCCTTGTTTACAGCTAATTCGTCGAACTTCCAGCAAACAAGGCGTGGTCTGTTTCGCTCGCATTATTTACCCTGGTTCCAGTTACCGACTCGGTGGTCAGCTAACATTTGGTAAGAAAAACAGATAACGCGGTCAATCCGCGTTTTAATATCGAATTTTCTAAAGAGGTCAGCTTTTTCTGTTCTCACGATTCATTATAAAAATGAACAATTTATACACAATATTTTGTGCAGCTTGAAATTTCTAATCTATGCTTATGTCTATAACGAACCTCCGTTTTATCTTGTAAGCCGTTGACAACTGTCGGTATTTGTTTGCATTGAATAAACTTGTGAGGGGCAATCAAAAAAGTTGGGTTTATTCGTAGTAGGTATTACCAGACAGGAAACTAAGGTGTGTCTATGAGCAATTTTGAGCAAGTAAAAGACGTATTAAAACATCAGGAAGAATTGCATGGTCGGATCCGAAATCTATATTCGGACTTGGTCAATACCGCAAGTTCGGAACGAGTGAGAATGTTGCTCAACTTGTTATGTCAGCACGAAGAAAAATTTCAACAGAGTATTAATGCACATTTAGAACAAGCCTCAAGCACGGTATTAGACACCTACTTTCAATACAGCCACGAAACATCGGTAGAGGCGCTTTTTGACGTTGGTCAGGTCGACGCGTCATTAAATGCAGATGACATAGAAAAGATCTCTACGCGATTCAGCGACTATCTCGATGGCTTATATCAAAACTTAATTAATGTTGCTGAAATCGTTGAAGTTAAAGAACTATTTGAAAATATGCTTGAACAGCAACAGCAAGAGCGGAAGAAACTCTCTACCGACTTGTATTCGTTGTTAGATATGTAATCAAAACACACCATCAAACTTGATTTCTTAAGTCTAGATGTATCCAAAGGACATCAAGTGAGGAAGAATAATGAATTGGGATCCAGGTCAAATTGGGCCAATATTAATATACTTCATCATTACTTTAGGCTTGATCGCAGGCCTATTGTTTATTTCTCATTTTCTCGGACCAAAAACATTAGGCCGTGAAACATCTGCACCATACGAATCTGGCATCATGTCGGCGGGCGGCGCAAGAGTTAAATTCACTTCTCACTTCTTTCTATTCGCCATCTTTTTTGTCATTTTCGATTTAGAAACGCTTTACTTATTTGCCTGGGCCATCGCGTTTAAAGAGGCTGGCCTGTTAGGCTTCATTGAAGCTTCTATTTTTATCTTGATCCTACTCGTGGCGTTAATCTATTTATGGCGTGTTGGAGCGCTGGATCTGATAAAGCGCCATAAACAAAAACAGCTTGGAAAATAGGTGATGGCTAATGGATTGGAATTTAACCCCCGTTGATCAAGTGCCAGCTAAGAAACAAGGTATTCCGGTTCAAGACCCCATGTTGCGGGAACACATCAAACGCAATGTGTTTTTTACTAAGCTGAATGACCTGGTGAACTGGGGAAGAAAGAACTCCATCTGGCCATTTAATTTTGGTCTCTCCTGTTGTTACGTTGAAATGGCGACCAGCTTTACCAGTCGCCATGATATCGCTCGATTTGGTGCAGAAGTCATTCGCGCAACCCCGCGAGAAGCAGACCTGATTGTGATTTCTGGTACCGTCTTTCGAAAAATGGCTCCGGTTGTTCAGCGGCTATACGATCAATTGTTAGAACCCAAATGGGTGATTTCAATGGGTTCCTGTGCCAATTCTGGTGGTATGTACGACATTTACAGTGTGGTGCAAGGCGTAGACAAGTTTTTGCCCGTAGATGTTTATGTTCCAGGTTGCCCGCCTCGTCCCGAAGTTTTGCTTCAGGGCTTAACCTTGCTTCAAGAATCCATTGGTAAAGAACAAAGAGAATTTAGTTGGGTACTGGACGGTCACGGTCATGCCCAAAAGGTCGACAAGCCCAGCATGCGCGATCTAAAAACCCCGTCCCGAATGTCAGCAACTGAATTGACCCCACCTGATCGAGTTTAGGGGGCCCAATGACCGACAAATCAATTGCCAAAACACCAACATTTGAAGCACTGAAAACACAACTTTCGGATTTTGATTGTCAGTCACAACAGACTGCAGATGGTATTGAGACCCTTTGGGTATCGGCGTCTAATTTATTACCCGTGTTGGAGGCACTAAAGTTTTCTCTTCCTAAACCTTTCGAATGTTTATTTGATCTTACCGCCATTGACGAAAGGCAAAGAGTTAATCGATTTGGGCAACCGGATTCAGATTTTACTCTCGTTTATTTACTGCGTAATTTCGGAGAAAATCGTGACGTCCGTCTCAAAGTCGGGTTGAATGAAAATGAACTCATCGCTCCCAGTATCACCAATATCTATGCCAATGCTAATTGGTATGAAAGAGAGGTTTGGGACTTATTTGGTATCAAGTTTGACGGCCACCCTTGCCTTAGAAGGATCATGATGCCCACCAGCTGGGTAGGCCACCCTCTTAGAAAAGAGCACCCTGCTCGAGCCACAGAAATGGGTCCCTTTAGTTTGTCCGAAGAACGTCAAATCGCTGAACAGGAAGCACTCAAGTTTCGGCCAGAAGAATGGGGAATGAGACCCGACCCGAATAACAAGTTCATGTTCTTAAATTTAGGACCAAATCACCCTAGCGTTCATGGTGTGTTTAGGATCATATTGCAGCTAGATGGTGAAGAAATAGTGGATGCGGTACCCGACATTGGTTATCACCATCGCGGTGCTGAAAAGATGGCAGAACGCCAGAGCTTTCACTCTTACATCCCATACACAGACCGCATTGATTATTTAGGCGGCGTTATGAACAACCTGCCATACGTCATGGCGGTAGAGAAGCTTGCTGGAATACAAGTGCCGGACCGAGTAAAAGTAGCTCGTATCATGACGTCCGAGATGTTCCGCATGTTAAGTCACTTTCTGTTTTACGGGACATTTGCTCAAGATGTGGGGGCCCTCTCTCCCATCTTTTACATGTTTGCAGACAGGGAAAAACTCTTTGCCATAGTAGAAGCGATTACTGGCGCAAGAATGCACCCTAGCTGGTTCCGAATTGGTGGATTAGCCAGCGACTTGCCTCAGGGTTGGGATAAGCTGGTGCGTGACTATGTCGAGTATTTACCTCCCAGACTTGATGAATACGACAAGATGGTTATGCAAAACAGGCTATTGAAAGCGAGAACGGTCGGCGTAGGCGCTTACGACACCAAACTCGCTCATGAATGGGGCGTAACAGGACCCGGACTCAGAGCGACCGGATGTGACTGGGATTTACGCAAACAACGACCTTACGGCGGTTACGATCAATTTGAGTTTGAAGTTCCTCTTGGGCATCGCGGCGATTGTTACGACCGCTGTGCAGTTAGAGTGGAGGAAATTCGTCAAAGTTTGCGCATCATAGAGCAGTGTTTGAACAATATGCCCGAAGGACCGTATAAGGCGGATCACCCTTTAACTACACCGCCTCCCAAAGAGCGGACCATGCAAGACATCGACAGTCTCATTCCACATTTTCTCGGCATGAGCTGGGGGCCCGTCATCCCAGCAGGAGAAGCTTGCGTCGAGGTTGAAGCAACAAAAGGCGTAAACTCTTATTATGTGATCAGCGATAAAAGCAATATCTCATATCGAACTCGCATCCGAACACCTTCCTTTGCGCATTTGCAAATGATACCTGAACTGGCTAAGGGCCAGATGATTGCAGACTTAATCGCCACGCTTGGCAGCATAGACTACGTTATGGCGGATGTTGACCGATGAATGACTATCAGCAAGCGATTCCCATTCAACTCGTTTCCGATGCCTTAACGGAGCAGGAAGTAACGGCCATTGAAAACGAGTGCCAACATTACGAGTTTCGCGAGGCGGCTGGCATTGAAGCCCTCAAGCTAGTGCAAAAAAATCGAGGGTGGATCAGCGACGAGCTGCTATCTGCCATCGCCGAACAAATCAATATGTCTGTCGCACAGCTTGAAGGCGTAGCTACTTTTTACAACCATATTTACCGCAAACCCGTCGGCAAGTATGTGATCCACTTGTGCGATAGTATTGCTTGTCACCTGTTACGTTATCAGGCCATTGCAGAGCATCTTCAGCGAGAGTTGAACATCCAATTTGGCGAAACTACATCAGATGGTCTGTTTACACTTCTTACCAATCCTTGTTTAGGCGCATGTGATAAAGGTCCGGCGTTATTAGTTAATGAGCAAATTGTTGAGCAGCTGGACTGCGAAAAAGTCGATGCTTTAATAGCAAAGTTAAGAAGGGACGCGGCTCATGCTTCATAACCCTTTGACTCGGCACCTTGACCGCAATAACCCACTCGATGTCAGTGGTTACCGAACGGTTGGCGGTTATTTAGGAGCCAAACGCGCATTATTTGAGCTTAGCCCTGAAGAAGTACAAAACGAAGTAAAATTGGCCAACCTCAGAGGCCGCGGAGGTGCAGGTTTTCCAACGGGAGTAAAATGGAGTTTTGTCCCCATGGGAGACAAAGCACCAGAAACCAAGTACCTGATATGCAATGCCGATGAAATGGAGCCTGGTACGTTTAAAGACAGAGGACTATTAGAAGGTTACCCCCACTTATTGTTGGAAGGTATGATTATCGCTGCCTATGCCATCGGCGCAAACAAAGCCTATATATTTCTTCGTGGTGAATATTGTCTGGCGGCTCAACGATTGCAACAAGCCATTGATCAAGCCTATAAGGTAAACCTGCTTGGCCGGAATATTATGGGCAGCAGTTACAGTCTAGAGCTGATATTACATACCAGCGCAGGTCGTTATATTTGTGGAGAAGAAACAGCGTTAATCAATGCCCTTGAAGGAAAACGAGCCAACCCAAGAGCTAAACCCCCTTTTCCGCAAATTAGCGGGCTCTTTGGCAAACCCACCATCGTCAACAACGTGGAAACCTTATGTAACTTGCCTAATTTAGTTCGCCATGGACCTGAGTGGTATCAGGGCCTCAGTGACTCAGCGGATACTGGCACAAAACTCTATGCCGCCTGTGGTCGATTAAACACACCCGGGAGCTGGGAATTGCCCATGGGAGTGTCCATAGGCTCACTGCTTAATGATTATGCAGGCGGACTAAGACCTGGACTGAAACTCAAAGGGCTATTGCCCGGCGGCGCCTCCACCGACTTTTTACTACCTGAACATTTAGACGTTCCCATGGAATACGACGCCATTGGTAAAGCAGGAAGTCGTTTGGGTACGGGCGGCCTCATCGTTTTAGATGATCAAACCTGCCCGGTAGGTATGGTTCTGAACTTACTGCGTTTTTTTGCTCAAGAATCCTGTGGTTGGTGTTCGCCGTGTCGAGACGGCCTGCCCTGGACCGTGGAAATTATGAGCCGCATAGAGCGCGGTCAGGGACGCATGGAAGATCTGGATAAATTACAGCAATTAACGGGTTTTATGGGGATTGGTAAGACCTTTTGCGCCTTAGCACCCGGTGCGATGGAGCCACTGCAAAGCGCATTAAAATATTTCCATGATGACTTTCTCCAACATATTGAGAAGGGCTGTTGCCCTTACAAACATTGAGGAGAGGCTGATGATAACTATTTACATTGATGAGCAAGCCTACCAGGTCGAAGAGGGAAAAAACCTGCTCGAAACCTGCTTGTCACTGAAACTAGACCTGCCTTACTTCTGCTGGCATCCAGCGATGGACTCTGTTGGTGCCTGCCGACAATGTGCCATGACACAATACCAAGACGAAAATGACCAACGTGGTCGGCTTATTGTCGCTTGCATGACCAACGTCACTGAAGGAATGCGAGTCTCTATGCAAGGTCCAGCAGAAACCGATTTCAGAAAACAAGTCATTGCCACGTTAATGACAAATCACCCTCATGATTGCCCAGTTTGCGCCGAAGGTGGCGAATGTCACTTACAGGATATGACCGTCATGACTGGCCATAGAAATCGTCAATACCAAGGAAAAAAACGCACTTATCAAAATCAGGATTTAGGCCCACTAATTCATCATGAAATGAATCGTTGTATCACTTGTTACCGCTGCGAACGTTTTTATGTGAATTACGCAGGGGGCACTGACTTTGCGGCGCAAGGCTCTAAAAATCAGGTCTATTTTGGCCGGCATCAGGATGGAATTTTAGAAAATGAATTTGCCGGTAACCTGTGCGAAGTTTGCCCCACTGGCGTTTTCACCGATAAACCTTTCGGTCAACATTACAGTCGAAAATGGGATCTCAGTTCTGCCCCGAGCATTTGTCCGCACTGTAGCGCAGGTTGCAACATTTCTTATCAAGAAAGGTATGGCTCGGTTCGCAGGGTTGTGAATCGGTATAAAAAAGAGTTAAACGGCTATTTTATCTGCGACCGTGGCCGGTTTGGTCATGGTTACGCAAATATTGAAGACCGCGTATCCGGAATTTTAGTGCATGGCCAAGATAATAAGATCCAATTTGACCATCCTCAGTTACAGGCGAATCTCAATCAGGCCAAAAACTTGCCATTTTTTGCATTAGGCATCCCCACCAGCAGTCTGGAAACTCATTTCCTGTTAAAACAACTGGTCGGTGCCAAACGTTACTGTCCGGGCTTGACGCACGACCAACTTGAGTTATTGCGGCAACATAAACAAATTCTCGAGCAGATATCAGCGCCATCTATAGAAGAAATCGAACAGGCTGACTGTATAGTCATATTAAATGAAGATGTTTCAACTACTTCGCCGAGAATTGCGCTCGCCATTCGTCAGGCGTTAACAAACAAAGGGAGAGAAAAAGCAGCTTCTTTGGGTATACCAAGTTGGCAAGACAGCGCTATTCAACTATTGGTAAAAAGCCACCCGGTGCCCATGTTTGTACTGTCAGATGGCACAAACCACACGTTATCACTCGCAACAAACGCCATCCACCTCACAAAACAAGACGGTGTTAATGTTCTGAATGCAGTGTGCAATAAGTTCGACGCCACAACCCAAAGCTTGGGGTTCGATGAAAACTCTTTATCTGAGTATCAAACAGAAATTGAAACCCTTTATCAAACGTTATTGAAAGCAAAACGCCCACTCATTTTGGCAGGTTGGCAACAAAACCAAGTTAATGATCTTAGGGTAACCGCTAACCTGTATAAAGCGCTGAACAATGATGAAGCCATGTTATGCCTGATCCCTGAGCACAGCAATAGTTTAGGGCTCGCTGCTTTTGTCGACGACAAAACCTTAAGCACTGAACAGCTCTTATCAGGCGTTAATCACGAACAGCACAACTGTGGTTTATTGTTATGCGAAGCTGAACTCAAAGAACATTTCGACCAGATAAGCGTTAACCAGGTTTTGAATCAACCTGAGGTCGTAATTCAAATTTCTAGTGTTGAAACAGAACAAACCGAGTTCTGCCACTTAACTTTGCCAAGTGCGCTTTATACAGAACAGGACGGCCATATTGTGAATTACGAGGGTAGGCTCCAGCCATTTTATGCCGCAGTACAGCCACCAAGTCTTTCATTGCCAGCCTGGCACTGGTTGTCAAAACTAAGAAGTATTTGGGGTATTAGTAATGATCGCAGTAATAAGAACCAGAGTAATAAGAACCAGCTTAATCATCGCGCTCTGTGCGAGAGCCTGTTTAAAGCTCTAAACCTTAAAACAGAGTTACCTTCAACATTTCCAAAATTTAAGGTTGCCAAAGGAACACCACGCTCCAGTGGTCGCACTGCAATGTTGGCCAATCAAACGGTACACGAACCAAAACCAATACAGAATACAACTAGTCCATACAGTTTCACCATGGAAGGGTTACTCGCTGGTCACCCTGAAGCCAAAAACGACAGTCCTTTCAGTTGGGCACCCGGTTGGAATTCAAACCAGTCGGTTCACAAATTTCAACATGAATCACAAACAGAAAAACAAGACAACGACACGCGTCTCTTCACTGGCGATAAAGCTGTTACCCATTGGCCTTTAGCCGAAAAAAGTTTAGAGATACCCTCAGGTAATTTAAGTCCCGTGATAATTTCCAAGGTATTTGGCTCCGAAAGTTTGAGTTTAGCGACACCGGAACTGACGGATTTAACGGATGCACCATTCATTACATTGAACCCCGAGCAACTAAAACAAAGACAACTTCAGGTCGGTGATCTCGTTATATGCCAAAGCCGCGCGCACAATTGGATCGCTGAAGTTCGTGCAGATCTTTTGTTATCCCAGTCATCGGTGGGTGTTTTTTTACCTCAGTATGAACAGTACAGGTTTCGATTAGCACCAAGTATGACCCTCACAAAAGCCAACGAGGAGCAAAATAAAGAATTCAGACAGCAGCAAATTACTCTAAGAGCCGCAACCCAATATACCAAATCTTCCAGGCTGCAAAGGTTAAGGCAACAAGACGGAAACATTCCCATTACATTCATAAGCGAAGGGGGGACGTCATGACATTATCTGAACTGTTATTCATAGGCTTGTTATTGGCAGTGTTAATACCCGTTGCTGCCACACTGGTTTGGGTTGAAAGGCGAATGTTAGGCGTCTGGCAAGATAGATACGGACCTAACCGTGTAGGACCGTTTGGCATATTGCAGCCCTTGGCAGATTTAATAAAAGTACTGACAAAAGAAGACTGGATACCGCCATTTTCTCATAAGTCCATTTTTGTTTTGGCCCCGGTGATCATCGCAATCACTGTATTGATGAGTTTTGCCGTTGTTCCCATGGCCCCCGGTTGGGTATTGGCCGATCTCAACGTTGGTTTATTGTTTTTCCTAGCCATGACATCATTATCTGTCTACGCAGTGATACTCGCTGGTTGGGCATCGAACAATAAATACGCCATGTTAGGAGGCATGCGCGCTGCAGCACAAACTATAAGTTACGAAGTGTTCATGGGTTTGTCGTTGCTCGGCGTAGTAATGATTGCGGGCAGCTTCAACCTGTCTGATATCGTCAATGCCCAAACAAACATTTGGTTTATTATTCCTCAATTTATCGGTTTTGTTATTTTTCTCATTGCAGGAATAGCTGAAAGCCACAGACTGCCTTTTGATTTACCAGAAGCAGAAACAGAGTTAACGGCGGGTTTTCACACCGAATATTCCGGGCTCAAATTTGCGCTATTTTTTCTCGGTGAGTATCTAGGCCTTACGCTCATCTCCATGATGATTACCGTCCTGTTTCTAGGCGGCTGGTTAGGCCCTTGGTTACCTCCATTTATCTGGTTTGTACTCAAAACTGCGTTTCTAATATTGTTCTTCATTTTGCTCAGAGCTTCCCTGCCACGACCGAGGTTTGATCAACTTTTGGGTTTTGGTTGGAAAGTCATGTTGCCGCTGGCATTAGTCAACTTAATGATAACCGCTGCGGTTATGCTGTAAGGAGGGGGTATGTGGAGTCAACTTCGCACCATGTGGTTAGTGTTAAAACATACGTTTAGCAAAGCGGATACCGTGGAATATCCAGATGAAAAGCCTTATTTGGCTCCCCGATACCGAGGCCGAATTGTTTTAACTCGCGACCCAGACGGTGAAGAACGTTGTGTCGCTTGTAACCTTTGCGCCGCCGCCTGTCCTGTAGATTGCATTGCATTACAAAAAACCGAAGACGAAGACGGTAGGTGGCGCGCCGAATTTTTCCGCATTAATTTTTCTCGATGCATTTTGTGTGGCCTATGTGAAGAAGCTTGCCCCACCTACGCCATTCAACTCACACCCGACGTAGAGCTTTGTGAATATGAACGACCAAATTTGGTCTATGAGAAAGAACATCTCCTGATAAGCGGTACCGGTAAATATCACGACTATAACTTTTATCGAAAATCTGGCATCAAAATAAAGGATAAAGAAAAAGGCCAGGCCGACAACGAGCTCCCACCCATTGATATACGAAACCTGATGCCGTAGGAGTGTGACGATGGCAGAAACCTTGTTTTACTTCACCAGCACACTCGCCATATTGGCGACGATATTGGTTGTCACCAACAGTAACGCCATTCATGCATTATTGTATTTGGTCGTATCTATATTGGCGCTGGCGCTGTGTTTTTATTTGTTAGGTGCGCCTTTTGCGGCCGCATTACAAATCATCGTATACGCAGGCGCAATCATGGTGCTGTTTGTCTTTGCCGTCATGATGTTTAACTTGAACGAATCAGACATTGAACAAGAAAAGGCCTGGTTAAAAGGCAGTAATTGGTTTGGACCAGCATTACTTGCCGCCCTTTTATTAGTTGAAGTACTCATCGTTATCAATAGCCAGAGTACTCAAAATCTAGCACCGGTACAGGAAATCACAGCCAAACAAGTTGGTATCGCACTATTTGGCCCCTACCTTTTGGCAGTTGAACTCGCATCATTTTTGTTATTAGCCGGATTGGTGGGCGCTTATCACCTAGCTAAACCTGATGAACTGGAGGGAACAAAATGATCATGATCCCTCTTACCCACGGATTGGCGTTAGCTGCCTGCCTTTTTGCCGTTGGCCTTTTTGGGTTACTAAAACGTCGAAATCCGCTATTCATATTGATGTCGTTAGAAATCATGTTAAACGCCGCGGCCTTGGCATTCATTTTGGCCGGAAGTTATTGGCAGCAGGCCGATGGACAGGTCATGTTTATCCTTATTATAACTGTGGCGGCTGCGGAAGTTGGTCTGGCATTGGCGTTGTTGTTACAGCTTAAACGTAAAAACGCTCCTCTCGATATCGACAAACTGAGTAATATGAGGGGTTAACATGAATTTATTATGGTTGGTCCCGCTTTTTCCATTTTTAGGTTTTCTCAGCCTGCTACTATTTGGACGTAGATTCTCAAAGCTGATGATTAGCCTGACCGGAGTCGGATCCGTGGGGCTTTCAGCGTTGGTTACCGCTTACATAGCTTTTATCTTTAATCAGAATGATATTCTGGTTTTTCAGCAACATCTTTGGCAATGGCTGTCGCTGGGCGGCAGTCAAATTGGATTTTCTCTGTACCTCGATGCCCTAGCATTAGTCATGATCTGTGTGGTTACCGGTGTAGGTTGGCTGATTCATTGGTATGCGGCTGCCTACATGCAGCAGGATGATGACTTGGCAAGATTTTTTGCCTATATGAATCTATTTGTCTGCGCCATGTTGTTATTGGTTTTGGCCGACAATCTGGTGCTTTTGTACTTAGGTTGGGAAGGTGTTGGCTTGTGTAGTTTTTTACTGATTGGCTTTTGGTATAAAAAGCCAGAGAACGCCAAAGCGGCTAAGAAGGCATTCATTGTAACCCGCATTGGTGACACCTCTATGTTGATTGGCCTTTTGATTCTATTTGGCCACTTGAATGAGCTGCAAATTCAGCCCCTGTTAGGACTAATACAAGTTCACTGGATTAATCAACCGGACTTAGTTTGGTGGGCAAGCGTTCTACTCTTGGGTGGTGCGGTTGGTAAATCTGCTCAGTTGCCATTGCATACCTGGCTACCTGATGCCATGGCGGGTCCAACACCTGTCAGTGCCTTAATTCACGCCGCTACTATGGTTACCGCTGGAGTCTACCTTATTGCGCGAATGTTCCCACTTTATTCTCTTTCCGTTGATGTAATGACACTTATCAGCTGGATTGGAGTGTTAACACTGTTATTAGCAGGACTTGCGGCATTACAGCAAAGCGACTTAAAGAGAATTCTGGCCTATTCCACAGTGAGTCAGATTGGCTACATGATGTTAGCACTAGGTGCTGGCGGTTGGGGGCTTGCCATCTTCCATTTAATGACCCATGCGTTTTTCAAAGCTCTGCTGTTTTTAATAGCGGGTACTATTATTCTTAAACATCATCACGACCAGAATATTTTTAACATGGGAGGGTTATACCGCTCAATGCCAATAACCGCTACGTTATTGGTAATAGGTTTGGCGGGGCTGACTGCCATACCTGGGACCTCTGGCTTTTTTAGCAAGGAAGCGATTTTGAATCAGGTTTTTGTATCATCAAGTGCTGGGCCGACTATCTGGATTTTAGCTGTGCTTGGAGCCTTGTTAACGGCGATTTATAGTTTCAGGCTTATGTTTATTGTCTTGTTTGGAAGCAAAAGAAATAAACATGAAGTTTCTGAGTTTCAGTTTTCAAGTCACTTTGTGATACCGCTTATTCCACTAGCGGTTCTGGCATTGTTTGGTGGCTTTATACCTCTGGATCTTTCCAGTGTTTTTGGCAGTACCGGAAGCGCACAGAGCCCAGGATGGGCACATTGGACAGCCATATCCTCGACTTTTATCGGATTATTGCTGGCTTATGTTTTATACCTGCCAACAAAACAACGACCACCAATACAGAACGAGGCACCATTTGCTGTATTTTTAAGAAAAGGATTGGGGTTTGATCAGGCTTACTACATGTTGTTCGTCAGGCCGTTTATGTTCTTTGCTCAAATTAACAAATCAGACATTATTGACAAGCCGTTTACTTTATTAGCCTGGTTTACTCAAACCTGGCACGAGACCTTATCTGCAAGTCAGAATGGCAGGTTACGTTGGTACGCAACCGGGTTTGTCTGTGGCACTGTGATACTCATCGGAGTGACGTTATGGCTAGTATGAGCTTTCTAATTTGGTGGCCCATAGTGGCGGGCATATTGGTTTGGATAGCAGCAAAACATTCCGAGTTTTTTAGCCGTGTATTAACCTTACTCAGCGTGTTTATTACCTTTTTTTATTTGATGTTTATATCAGATGGAACCGCCTCCATTTCCTGGTTCAGCCGATTTAACATTAACTTTTCACTCCATCTGGATGGCCTGAGTTACCTGCTCATCACATTAACGATATTGTTAACTATTTTGGCCATTTTGGTCTCCTGGCAGGAAATAAAGAAAAAAGTCGGCTTTTTTCACTTCAATTTATTGTTAACACTTGCTGGCATCAACGGCGTGTTTTTAGCGTCAGACCTGTTTATGTTTTTCTTTTTCTGGGAAGCCATGTTACTGCCAATGACGGCACTGATCGCTATTTGGGGGCACGAGAACCGACGTTACGCCGCGATCAAGTTTTTCATTTTTACCCAAGCCAGTAGTTTGCTTATGCTAATCAGCATAATTGGCCTAGCTTACTTTCATTATCAGCAATTTGGTCATTTCAGTTTTGATTTCAACCAACTTCAAAAACTCAATTTAACCAGCCAACAGGAAATGTGGTTGATGTTAGGCTTTTTTGTTGCGTTTGCCGTCAAGCTACCTTCCGTACCATTTCATACCTGGCTGCCAGACGCTCATACTCAGGCTCCCACCGCAGGAAGCGTTTTATTGGCAGGCATATTATTAAAAACCGGTGCCTATGGATTGCTTAGGTTAATTCTGCCACTGTTTCCAAATGCCAGTTTGGAATTTGCTCCAGTCGCGGCTACGTTAGGCGTTATCAGCATATTGTACGGAGCGTTGTTGGCATTTTCGCAATCTGATTTTAAACGTCTGGTCGCCTACAGCAGTATCAGTCACATGGGGTTTATTCTTCTGGCGGTCTATAGCTGGACCGAAATTGGTCTCAATGGCGCCATCATCACCATGGTGGCTCATGGATTAAGCAGCGCCGCACTGTTTAGTATGGCAGGCGCGATGCAGCAACGAATTCACTCACGTGAACTCAATATGATGGGCGGGTTATGGCAAAGTGCGCCTAAGATGGGCGTCATGGTTTTAATTTTTGTCGCCGCCGCCGTAGGAATGCCAGGCTTAGCCAATTTTGTTGGTGAATTTTTGAGTTTGATGGGCAGCATACAAACTTTCCCTATCCTCACAGTATTTGCAGCGTGTGGACTCATAGGCTCCGCGATATATGGTTTACACCTATTTCAGTCGGCTTTTCAAGGTACACCAAAACGATTTATACCAGACCTAAATGCCAGAGAGTTAATTTTTACTACAGCACTGGCACTCGGTTTATTGATGTTAGGTTTATTTCCAAACCATGTACTGCATATAACTGACAATACAGTAAAACAGTTGGTCCAGCACCACCCAGAATCGAGCTCATCTCACCTAGTTAAAAACGGGAAACACGATGGACTTTAAAAACCTGCTCTTCCTTACCCCGCACCTGCTGATTGCCATATTAGTTGTTATTCTAATGTTACAGGCGAGCTTTTACCGTGATGCCAGGATAGCCCAATTGGTAACCCTAACAGGCCTGGTTGTAACTGGTGCCTCTTTGTTTGTATTTATGCCAACTCACTCCGTTCTGATAACCGACCTAATTCAATTGCAGCCATCGAGTACATTTTTCAACTTGTTGATCATTATTAGCAGTATTACGTGTGTGTTATTACAACGCCCCTTTGCGCAGGGCTCAACTGAGGCCCAGGACGAGTATTATATTTTAGTCACTCTCGCCACATTAGGTTCTCTGGTACTTATCGCAGCACATCATGCAGCAAGCTTTGTTTTAGGGCTAGAGCTCATGTCTTTGTCGCTATTGGCTGTGATTGGTTACCAACGAGAAAGAGAACTGTCTTTAGAAGCTACTCTGAAATTTCTGATCCTATCCGGGTGTGCTACTGCCTTCTTATTGTTCGGACTCGCACTCTTATATGCGGCATCGGGCTCTTTGAATTTGCCCAATTTGCTCTTGTCACCAAACAGCCACCCTGACCTTATGTTATTAGGTAAAATTGGCATTAGTCTAGTTCTGGTCGGTGTTGGGTTCAAGCTGTCATTAATACCATTTCACTGGTGGACCCCCGATGTATACCAAGGTGCCCCAATTAATAGCACACTGCTGCTTGCCACTTTATCTAAGACTGCGGTCTTTGCGATACTGTTGCGTTTGTTGACCTACCCGGAAGGAGAACTGGGAGCCACTCTGGTTTCGATATTAAGTCTTATCGCCATTATCAGCATGATAGGCGGTAACTTACTGGCGTTAAAACAGGCTAATCTTAAACGGCTATTTGCCTATTCAGCCATTGCGCACATGGGATATATTCTGGTCGCCGCCATCATAGCCATAGACATGGAAAACAGTTTAGCTATGGAGGGTTCCAGCTATTATTTGCTTGCCTATGTCTTAGCCAGTTTAGCTATATTTTCCGCACTCACCTTACTATCACAAGGGGGGCATAAAACTGACATTGAGACTATCGAGCAAATTAGAGGATTGTTTTGGTCGCGGCCTGGTCTCGCCAGTGTTTTATTACTCGCAACCTTATCGATGGCTGGCATGCCTTTAACTGTCGGATTTATCGGTAAGTTTTATTTGTTAAGCGCCGCGCTTGAATTGTCCGCATGGTGGTTAATTTCGGCTATGGTTGTGGGCAGTATCGTAGGAATTTTTTACTACCTAAGAGTTATTTTTTCTTTGTTTGAAAAAACCGAAGTTGAATTTAATCCCGAGTCCAAATTGCAGAGAACATGGGTAGGTGTCATTACTTTGTGTTTGGTCCTTTTTGGTGTATTGCCCGATGAGTTAGGTTATCAGATTGCCGCCCTGTTCAATTAGTTCGCCAAAAAACGACAAAGCCAGACTCATGCTCAGGCATTCAATTCACTACGAATTTAACCTAACGACGATTAGTTTAATTTAATCCTTGTAGGTTTCCCTGCTTTAACATTTACAAATTCTGGCTGTACAATTTTAAGATAGACATCACCTAATGATTTCGGAAATTGCACATTTAACTCTGCAGTGACTTTCCCTGATTGCCCTCCGCTTAACATACCTTGATAAACAAACCTTTGGTGTTCATGAGCGATGCGTTTTGGCAAAGCTTTATTTGTTAGCGGAATGACAATATCTGAATGTTTCAGTTTGACGTGCTTTAATAATAATTGATTAAGCTGCTGAAGCTTCTGGCTTTCCTTTAATTTGTCAGAGACTACCGCCTCCGTATCACCCATTAGCCATGCTTGTGGATCATTTAAAGCCGTTAACCAAGGCCCGATGTTGATGTCGATAGATACTTCCACTCTCCCGCCATGTACACTAATTAACGCGTTATTTTGTGGCAGAGCGTGGGCAAACACATCTAAACAAAACAAACTTGCCAAACAAAAACATAGATTACGAAACATTAGATATATACCCTAAATTAAGGCTTGTTTTCTCGACAATATACGCCAGTTTGAGTTTGCCCATTGCCCGAAATAGTTTTCATTTCAAACGAATAACAATTTTCCTGATTAACGCTAGGTGTATAACTGGTAAAATAACTTTGTCCTTTATACTCATATCGCATTGTGCGCGTACCATCTGCAGATTCTACGAATGATAGGTTCTCAACGCCTTCGGGCGGCGGTGTTAAGTCAGCGCGGTCATTACTTCCTGATGTTCCAGCTAGAGGGCTAACTCTGGGTAAAATATTGGTATCAACTTCCCCGACCAGGCACTGAATTATGTAAGGAGGAGTGAGAGTCAACTGATAACGTCGTCCAAATGTTGAATCAATTTGGCTATTGCAAACATCCAAATCACCATCAACAATATCGCTGCCATCCGGGTTTTTATACCCATACAAAGGATAACCGTCGTAACCCCAACCCAGAATTCGATCGTCGGATTGATCGGTCATTTCATCCATCATACAGGTAGGCGCTGCATGATAGTGATAATCATCACCTCGGCCGGCATGTCCACCACAATTGTCCAATTGACCTAGAACGATTGTATCAGACTTTGGCTCATACTTATTTACATCCAATTCCCCTTGTGCCGAATAGTCGTAAATTGGTACTCCGTTCACTGCAACACCAACAGCAGCATCGATACTTGTTACAGAGGACGCCTCCACAGGGTTAAGAGGAATAGGAGCTGCATAATTTAGAGCGGGCACTGGTACTTGTTCATTGGTTCCAGTGATGCCATTCATTAAATTATGCGATGGATATGTATCGGAAGTGATGTACGCATACTGTGAATCACAAATTACGGTGACATCATCTTCAGGCGAGGCCTTCACGGAGTTCTGGATCTGCATACAACGGGAAACATCTTCATTTGGCTCGTCTGCTGATGTTATTTGATAGGTCACCGATACAGAGATTGTATGATCATTACCATCTGAAACATTAACTGTTTGTATATGGGAACCAACTGCCAAATTGTTGGTATCAATAATAAGATTATCAAACTCCAACGTATCACCATCAATATCGGAGCAGGTTATCGCAGCCCTTAAGTCTTTGTCGCCACTATTTTGGGAGAATGAAAGCTGACTGACCTCGCAATCAGGGGCTGAGTTTTGCGTAATTTCCTCCTCAGTATCTGAACTTGAGTCGCCGCATGCAGCAATCAATCCAGTCATAAGGATAAAGATACTAAAGTGATTTTTTGAATACATTAAGCTACCCCGCGATCCCAGAAATAAAAATACGTGTTTTCTGAGTTATCTAAACGTTAATTGCAAAAAATATTGGAAGTGATTAATAGTCTGAACGCTTAGGGAGCACTAGCGACGAACAATAGACCGGGTTATGTCTAACAGACCAGTGAAATTGTTACGTTTAGAAAGCATTATCGACTGGCTTTGCTCACCTACCACTTCAAACTCGAATAAGTTTTGCTGATCATCAAACTCTTCAAAACTTCTGATCTCAACATAAAACTGTGAAGCGCTTTTTGGCATATACGCAAGGTCCATGGTTATCTGAACATGATTTGGTCGATAAGTAAGATGCGTCGTGCCAAGCGCCATCGGAAACGCGTTGTATTGCATATTAATCGTATCTCTGAAATAACGTGCAATATAATCAGCACGACGTTCGCGCGTTATTTTTCTAAATCTTAGTTCGCTGAAACTATTTTCAAGCTGTTCATCAATTTGATGATTTGGAATTGTGGCAATCAACTTGCCTCTGGCTTCATCAAATACAACTTTAAATACCGCTTCATTCTTCTCACCGCTTTGAACCTCAAAACAAGCCAAAACACATGATAAACATAAAAATAGAAAAACAGCTTTCATAAAACCCCGCATAACTCCAGGCGTTCAAATTTCAACGTTATACTCGTCATGAGCTCGCGATAAAAGCAATCATACCTTGTCGAGACAAAATTCATTATACAGGTCTATAACGGCCAAAATGTGTAAAGATTAAGGAAACAATTTAATTGTTTTTTGGAATCCGCTTAAACAAATACGCCACGCCTATGCCTGAAACGAATCCCCAGAAATGGGCCGCCCATGAAATATATGGCATAAAATTGAAAAACGATAACAACGCGCCGCCAAAAAAAACAAATGACAAAACAGCACTCAGCCAGCTTCTAAGGGAGGGATTAAAAAAAGCTTGTGAGAATAAAAAACCAATCAAGGCGTAGATCATGCCCGACGCACCAACAACCACACCGCCAGAACCAAATAACCAGGTACCGGCACCCGCACCTATGGCTCCAAACACCATCACTATCCGCATTAACTTAGTGCCGACTGCCATCCGCACAAGTATGGCCGTACCAATCAAAGATATGCTGTTAGACAGTAAATGTCCTAAGCTGCCGTGCAAAAATGGAGATACAAAAATACCAGGTAGCCCCGTTAACTCTCTTGGCCGAATACCAAGGCCATTGAATGTGAACCCAGGTAAAAACAGATCTATGACAAACACAGCCCAGAGAATAGCTAATAAAACGAAGGCGTCTTTTGGAAAGAGTTTATCCGTCATCGCTATTCATCCAATTGCTTGAGTATTTCTGGCAAGGCCGAGTCTTGCACATTTAAAACCTGAATGATGGCGACAAAAAGATCAGCCGAAAACATACCCTTGCTAACTTTACTGCGTAAATTTTCAGGTGTCATAACTAAACCATTGGCTTCCAACTTCTCAGCCAAATCATTGTATTTAAGTCCTTTTAACATCATAGCGGAACGAATATAACGTGCGATAGCTTGTTTATACGGTGTCATTGCCTGACGGTTTTTGACGCTCTGATTTTGATCCATTACATTACCTGTGGGCTAAGCCTGTTGGTTTAATTACAAATTCTGCATTAGTTATAACACATGCATTTATTAATACGCAATTTATGTGTTCTTATGTTGACATACCAAAACATAGTGCTATATTCGTGACCTATGTTACACAATATTTTTAAGGAAACAGAAATGACCTGGAGTAACACAACATTAAAAGAGCTAGCACAAGCTCAACCGGATTGGGTAGTAGAAGCGGAAGGCGACTGCTTAACCATTTCAAATGATGAAGGGATTGACGCGTTTGTTTATGTTGGCCACCAACAAATTATTGTTGAAACGGCATTATTTCCAGCATCTGACGTTACCGATACAGCGGCGTTGAACGACCTAATTTTACGTTCACATCATTTATTACCGCTAACGGCAATCTGTATTAATAAAATTGGCGACGAAGATTATTACGTTGCATTTGGTGCCTTATCGGTCGACAGCAAAGACTCTGTCGTCGTTGAAGAAATCGAAACCTTATTCGCCAATACTGGCGAGTTTTTAGATGTTTATAACCAATACTTAACCCAGGAGACAGCAGCATGAGTTTAAAAAAATTATGGAATGCCCTGCGCGGTGCCGCTAACGAGGGTATTGAAGCCGTTGCCGATAGCCAATCTTTAAGAATCCTTGATCAAGAGCTACGTGACGCGAAACAAGAATTACGTGCCTGTGATGAAAACCTAACCAAGATCATGGCAAAACGTAAAATGACGGAAGCCAAGGTTAAGTCATTGCAAAGTGAAGTCGAGACTTATACCAATCACGCAATTGCAGCAAGTGAAAAAGGTGATGAAGCCTTAGCGATTGAATGTGCGGAGCGTGTATCAGAATTAGAAACTAGCTTGGAAACTGAGCAGAGCATTTTAAATGGCTTTACTAGTTCAGAATCAACGCTTAAAGCGAATATCAGCAAAGCCAAAGCGAACGTTCGTCGTATGGAGCAGCAAATAGACCAGGTAAAGGCAACTGAATCAGTTCAAAAAGCACAGGTTGCCGTTTCTACTCGTCATATGGGTGCAAACAGCAAAGTGAAGACTGCATTAGATAGCTTGGAGCGGATCAAAGAAAAACAAGCACAACGCAATGCAGAACTAGAAGCAGCTGAGGAATTAGCAAACGAAGAATCTGGCAGTGACCTAGACGCTAAACTAAAGTCAGCGGGCATCACTCCAGGTGGTGATAAATCTGGCAGCGACAAGTTGGCAGAGCTGTTAGCAAAGAAAAAGGCTTAATACCCTAAAGGTGTTAAACTGAAAAAGCAGTGAAATCCTCACTGCTTTTTTGTTTTCATTCGTTGTTGAAAGTATGGAGAGTTAACTTATGTTCAGTAAGTTATTTGGCGGCAAAAAGAAATCCAACCCTCTGGAACACACCCCGCAAATTATGGGTTTACGAATTGGCGGTAGCTTTGATATTGACCCGCTGCTATTAAGGTTATCCGAAAACGAGTTGATTACCGAGGGTTCTGCATCCACACATATTATCCAGGCGGCCGGCGTTGTGGACTTAGATGGCACCTGGATTTTTCGCTTTTACACCGATGACGATGCCTTTTTACAGGTTATCGCCGAAGGTGGAAAAAAAGACGAAAACGTCGTAGATGTGAAGCTTTTTCATTATTACGACACTCAAGATGTGGCTACACAAACCATTTGGGACGACATTCTAAATCAACAAATTGGTAAACCAAGTTACGTGCTCGAAGGTCATCAATACGAGCGTGTCTGGACATCCGCCAGTGATTATCATAACCCCGTTCATATGTTAGAAACCACGTATGATGAAACGGGCGGGCATTCAAAAACCGATCAATTTACCATGTTGTTTGAACGTCCTATCTCAGGTAATAATACAGAGTCGCTATTCTTATCGGCAGAAGAAAAGCTGGAAAAGGGTGGGTACTTAAGTCGCTGTCTGGTTTTTAGCACTGGCATTACCCTTTCTGCTGCACAGATCACAATACACGGTTAATACGAAATAAAAAATAACAACAAGGACCCATCATGGAAAACAACGAACTGCTCACCGCCATCATTAACTTTGTGCTGTACTTTGGCATTTCAATGGTGTTTTTAGTTGTCTTTAAATTTGCTTACACCTTAGTTACGCCTCACGACGAATGGCAATTAATTAAAGAGGAACAGAGTGTTGCGGCTGCCATCGGTTTTGGTGGAGCTATCATAGGTTTTTCTTTGGCACTTGCCAGTGCCGCCAGTAACTCGGTTTCACTGATTGATTTCGCCACTTGGGGTGCGATTGCCTTAATCGCTCAGTGTTTTGCCTTTGCTTTAGTCCGTTTTGGTTTCATGCCTAGAATTGTTCAACGCATTGAAGATAATGAAATCAGTGCTGGCATCATGTTAGGTGTAATGAATGTCGCCATTGGTTTATTAAATGCGGCTTGCATGAGTTACTAAGGAGAGCGACATGAAGCGCAGTAAATTTATTGATCTGAATTTCATGCGAAAAGTATCGCCCAAGTTTGTTGTCAAACCTATCACATTAGGGGTTTCTGTAGCATTACTCAGCGCCTGTGGCAGCAACAAAGACGACGTTACTTTTGTAAGTAATATTGAAGACTGTGTCTCAAACACAGAACTAGAATATGCTCAATGTGAGGCCGCTTACCAACAAGCGCTCGCGGAAGCAGAAAGAACAGGCCCTAAGTATCAATCAATGGCCATGTGTGAGTCAGAGTTCGGCACTGGTCAATGTATGCAGCAGTCTCAAGGCAGTTTTTTCATGCCTTTTATGGCTGGCTTTTTAGTTAATCAATTGTTATTTGACCGCGATCGTAATTATTACGGCGGTTATTATAATCCGGTATACCGTTATTATCGTCCCTACTCCAGACATCACGACCTAATGATGATGGCCGATGGCACCTCAATTGGTAAATACGGTAAAAAGTCCTATAAAGTTGGCAAATCCGTTTCCAGCCGTAAACCGGCTGTCACCAAAACCGTATCCCGTGGTGGCTTTGGCTCAGTTGCCTCTGCTAAATCCAATTGGGGCGGCGGTAAAAAGTCGAGTAGTTCTCGAGGTTGGGGCGGCTAATGTTACGACATCCCATTATTGAACGACCAGATTGGCAAGATAAAGCTAACGAATTTGGGTTTAAATTCCATACTATGTATGGCGAACAATATTGGGACGAGTCTGCCTATTACCAGTTCACACTTGAGCAGATTGAACAAGGGATCGAAGCGCCTACAGAAGAAATTCATCAAATGTGTCTGGCTGTGGTAGACCGCGTCGTCAATGACGATGAGCTAATGCGGCGCTTTTGTTTACCTGAGACACAATGGGACTTTATTCGTGACTCCTGGGTCAATGGCGATCCTTGCTTGTATTCTCGACTCGATTTTGCGTATAACGGCCAAGGTCACGCCAAACTTTATGAAAACAATGCAGATACTCCTACCAGCGTATACGAAACCGGCTTTTGGCAATGGCTGTGGTTACAAGATCAAGTGGACGCGCAAGTGCTCAATAGGAAGTCTGATCAATTTAATAGCTTGCAAGAAAAGTTGGTCCATCGGTTTTCTGATCTACGCTACCTAACGCCAGATCGAGAGCTGCATTTTGCTTGCTGCAAAGGCACAGAAGAAGACAGAGGTACGGTGCAATATTTAGAAGATTGCGCCAATGCCGCTGGCATTAAGACTAAGTTTGTCTTTATTGAAGACATTGGATTGGACAAAGATGGCAACTTTACTGACTTGGACAATCAAGTGATAAGCTGGATGTTTAAGTTGTACCCTTGGGAATTCATGTTCGAAGAGGAATATGGTCAATACCTGGGATCCAATAACATTCGTTGGTTAGAGCCACCATGGAAAGCCGTTTTATCGAACAAAGCCCTGTTACCTATGTTATGGCAAATGTTTCCCAATCACCCTAACTTGCTGCCCGCCTTTTTTGAGGACGAATTAGCTAAAGCGAAAGACTTGGAAACCTTAGTCAGAAAACCTATTTTCTCTCGTGAAGGCGCTAATATCTCCTTCATAAAAGATCAATCGGAGATTCTCCGCTCCGAAGGTCCCTATGGGCAAGAAGGATATATTTATCAAGCCTCTCACGTCTTACCAAATTTCTCTGACAATTATACTTTAATAGGAAGTTGGTTAGTGGACGACAAGGCCGCTGGTATTTCTCTTCGAGAAGACAAAGGACCGATCACTCAGGATATGAGTCGCTTTTTGCCCCACATTATTTTGGGTTAGACCCTGAATCATGATCTAGACTGACTAGAAAATACCAATTAAATGTCAAAACTGTGCGAAAAATCCTTTTACTGCTGTTGATTGTAAGCGTCTTGCCTAGTCACCAAGCTATGGCCCGGAACGCTGAACTGACTTCGGGCCAACCGTGCTGGTTATCAAACTTAATGTTCAACGGCGAGAAAAATATTTATGGCATAGCAACAAAATTTAGCGCTTCTCTTTTGCCTCCTTTGCACTTTGCAAAACTCAATGCCATCAATAACTGGATGTTATCTGAGGGACTAGAAAAAATAGCGGTAAACCAAAGGCTTGATGAACTGGATAGTTTCCAAATAAATGGTCGAACCCTTTACTTTATCGACCACTATGAAAACAGCAACCGTGTTTACAGTCTGGTATCTGAGAAAGATATAACAAGAGATATAGGAAGTATGTGTCCTATACAACAGTGCCAAATTATTAAATGTGAGCCATCCTGGTTATGCGATGGAGAAAGTCGAGAGATGCAGGTAATTGGTATCTCCGCGCAAACTACTCACCCCAATGAGCAAATTCGTCATATCATTCGAAATGCACAAGACTTAGTTCGTATTTCGGCCAGAGCGCAACTGCAAGGTCAAGTTTATTTGCGTAATATTGATACTAATCACATCACGCAATCCTCCATTCAGCAATCATTCAGGATCACTGAGTTAGAATCTGCGTATAGTAATGTCAAAATTGCTAATTTATGCCATTATAACGGCAACTTGTTGGCACAAACATTGTTTAACTTTGAACCAGTTATAGATAAAAAAGACTGGATGACGGCACCCAATTACGGTTCCCACTTTGGAGTAGTTGGACACGCAAAAGGTCAAACATCAACAGGTAGAACTAGCGATCTTGTAGAAGTTGCAATGCGGCGAGGATTATTTGAACTCGCAAAGGCAAAAAACATCTATATAGAAAATGAAGTGGATTTGCGCTTAAATGACAATGGTGCTTATGCTCTAGTTCGAATAAGCCAACAAACTACTGAATCGGTCATTTCGGCTTTTATCGCTGATATGAAGATGGAACTTGATGACAAATTGCAACCAGAGATATTTATTTGGTTATTGGAAAATAAAGGGTAAATTATGAAGAACACGTTAAAAATCGCGACCGCTTTAACTGTCAGCGCCATTCTAGCGGCTTGTAGCAGCGCGCCAGATCCAGCTGAAGCATTGAATAAAAATATACCTGAATGGGTGTTAAACCCAGTACTTGAAGATGGGTTAGCCTCTTCTGTTTGTGTCACTTCTAGCGGCCACATGTCAACCGATAAAGCTCAGGCGACATCTCTTGCACGCGTTGAATTGGCACAACAAATTAATACTCGCGTAAAAGCACTTGATAAGACGTACCAGGAAAAAATCAATGTAGATAACCAAGCTCAAATGGGTTCGACGTTTTCTTCTGTTTCCAAGCAGTTAACTAACCAATCATTGACTGGTTCACGTGTTATCAAAACAGCATATGCGCATTTTAATGGCAAAGACCAGCTGTGTGTATTGACGGCATTAGGCTCTTCTTCGACAAAAGAGTTGTTTGATAACATCATCAAGGAAAGTGATCGTCAAATGAGCATAGATCAGGAAAAAGTACTTTATCAGGAATTCAAAGCGCAAAAGGCGCAAGAAGAACTGGAAGCTGAGTTAAACAAAAATAACTAAATACTAAATTCAAAAAGCCCAGCCTTTATTAGTCTGGGCTTTTTTAATGCCGGATGTAGTTTAATACAGTATGAATTTCGGGGACTGATTTTCAAAACCAGACATCGTCTGCCCTATTCTGGCATTGATGAAAGTTGGATCAGCCACAATATATGACTTACCATTCATCCTAAATTTATCTCCGCCGACATCAGACTGCACTGCCACTGCCGTTGCGATATGTCCATCATATTGAAGACCAATCACTTCCTTGCCCAATAGGTTTTTGACAAGATACGCATAAAATACAGCACGATCTTCACAATCAGCATATGGATAATGCAAAGTTTCGCCCGCAAACAAGTAATTCTCATAGTTAAACTGCTGCTGATCGGTTTGATATGACAAACTGTTTTGAACAAAATGTAATAGCAGATTAAGTGCTTGAGTCTCACTTAACCCCTCTAAATAGGGCCGCAACTGCGTTAATAGCGCCCGTTTTGTTTCAACGGGTAATTCCGCTCGAAAGTAATTTTCCATATCTAACTGTGGATAACGATCGAGATACTCTATATAAGTCGAGTTGTAAGGAGCCGTAACTGCTACGTTTGTATTGTTAACTTTGGTGCTAAGTGCCCTTTTACTGTCTGCTCTTCCATGTTTGGGAGCAACCCGCAAATCGATATCAATCACCGAGCTGGCAGAAGCATGTTGTTTGTCATAGGTATAGACGCTCTCAACCTTCACAGGTTGTTTCTTGGCTAGGTCAACAAAATAGTACTTACCCGTTTTTAGATTGAAATATTTCTGTCCGAACAAGGTTTGTTTTACATTGAGCATCAGGTGCACTTTGCCGTCATTGTATGACACTCTGGCGTCAAATCCTTGTTTTACCAGATAAAACCAGGTGTACAGTTGTAACTCGTTAAAACTAAGCCTTTGATTAGCGGACAAATATTCATGCGTTAGCAATGCTTGCCCCCAGTCGTCCAGCGCAAGTTCTTCACCAGAAGAAATCAAAGCATCAACAGCCGGAGAAAACTGGCTTTTTGCCATAGTGAGCCAGCCCTCTGCTATATTGTCTTTACTGATACGGCGCACATTCAGACTCTTATAGTCGAGTTTTGGCAAGTTCAGCTCTCTATCCAAAAAGCTTAACGTCATCTTATTCTGTTTTGGCGTCTTAACACTTATATCGGGCTCAATGACAGGTACAGGTTTATCTGGCGCAGGGATTGGCTCCGGTTTTACCGGAGCAACAACTATTGGAAAGTCAGAAGGCAATTCGTCAGGTTCAGTTGGTGATGTCGGAATCGTTGTTGGTTTGGGCGTGGTATCTCTTTGCTTCTCTGGAATAACGCTCGTTTCAACCCAGTTATTTTTCAAAAATGATGCAAATTCTTTATCATGTTCATCAACAAAAGATTTAAACTCTTTTTTGTGTTGTTTTAACCACTTTTTAAACTCATTGTCGGGTGTTCCGTTTACCGAAAATGTTGCCACAATTAAAACTACTGTAACTAGAATCCATCTCAACATTAAGTCATCTCCTTTATCACCCTTAAATTCTATAAAAAATAATTGAACCTTGTAGGATCAATTTCGTCAAATTGACTTAGTAAACCTTAATGGTTACCCTCTAACCCGGACATCATGATTAATTTGCAAGGGCGCTGTAGCATGTCAAAAAACATATGGATAATTGTCTTTTTATTGATTACTTTAGCTGGATGCTCCTCATCTGCCCCTTCCTGGATCGATCGAGGCGTTAAGGATAACAACCAATCATTTTTTTCAACAGGTTCTGGCAATGACGTTGAGTCCGCCAAAAGAGCGGCATTAGAGAGTTTATCTAGTCGACTCATTGTAAACCTCGAAAATGAAACCCGCACTACTGTCACTAAAGAACAAAATGACGTCTATCAACAATATCAATCTGACAGCGTTTTTAAAACAGAGTCGTTAGACTTCTTTAAAGTTCAAATTGAAGAAACAATTAAACAAAATAACCAAGTTCATGTTCTTATTTCAGCAGACAAACAACAAGTATTTACAGCCATCAAGGATAAGTTAAATACAAAAGTTGGGCCACTTCTGGAATACAGTGACCAAGGCCAGATGTTTGCAAACGGCCTTAAGCTTGATGTTCATTACCCCAAATATCAAAAATACCTAAGTGTATTAAAGGCATACAATCAATCTACGTTTGGGTTTGAGGCCAAACTAAAAAGTTTCTATCAGGAATACTCTAATCTCAAAACACAAACAAGTTTTGAATTAGCTGGTGGCAATGGAGAGTTGCAATTAGCACCGCAATTAAAGCAACAGCTAAATTATCGTGGACTTAACCAAGGCAAAAACAAACACCATTTAAAAGTCATTATTGTTGGGCCAGAACTTAGTTATAGTCAAAACAATCAATACCATGCCTACAAAGCAAATGGCCAGATTCTTTATATATTTGATGGACAAGTTGCATTGGAAGAGCCCATCAATATCTTCGAATATGGTCGAGATAAAAGACAGGTACTGTCAGACACCAAAAACGCCATTAAAAAGTTAGTAACAGCCGGAGAGTAATTAAGTGCTTCGGTTAACGCCGCATAAAAGCAAGTTTTTGAAACTAGCAATCAGCTTATTGTTAACTGGCAACTTGTTTGGTTGTGCCATGAATCACACAACGGACGGGCTTGGAAATCAGTTTATTGCATTCAATGACGTTAAGGTCATCACCCAAAAAGAAGCGAAATCATTAGAACGTGATGACCGTTCCGTCCGTATCAAGTCAGACATGGAGTCAATTGGTTTTAGAAGAGTAAAGGTATCCACTATCATTGATAGTTTAAGCGATACCGTATTGAGCATTTATAAAAACCAATACGAGCTTTTGCAGCGCTACTCCACTATCGTCGACAACCACAGAGATGTGATGTCATTTATCAATGCTAATAAAGACAAAAACAAAACGGAATTGCGCAAAGAGGCTGAACGATTTGATCAGTTAGCAGTCAAACAGGAAGAGAAAATAGGGCCAAAACTCGCCGCTTATCAAACCGCCAACAAGGAGATTCAGCGCGAAAACCTAAAGCTTGCTGGCGAATTATTGAAACAAACCGCCACTCTGGTCACCGTGTTCAGAAACAGTACAGATGAAATGAAAGGAGCGGAAGCCCTAGCTATATTATTGAATGCAGGAAAAATTAACGACGCCTATAAACTGGCAGAAATAAGAATACATTTGGCTACTGTAGCCAATGACTTTATCGACGACGAAAAAGCCGTCATTGAAATCACTAAACAAATTCAAGAAATATTAGATGAAAAACTTTAGCCGCATAAATTTATATAGAACACTGTCACCACTTGCCGTTTTATTGCTTAGTGCCTGCTCAAGTGTGGAAGTCAGATACCCAGAGCAACAAACCAATCAAGTGCAACCGCAAACGGCACCATCCGACATGACGGTGGCTAAATCGGCATATGAATTCAAAGATCGTGACATTCAAGTCCCCGCTAATTTCGATACCCAAGGATTAGACAGCTGTAACTTCACTAAAAACAACGAGTCTGAAGCCTGTCCCTTGAAAAAGAAAGCCATTCGCATCTACTTTGGTGACAATGATGTAGTCACAAAAAATCAGGAAGAACGCGCTGCACTGCAAAAACTAACCAATAAGCAGTTAGGCTTGATGTTAGAAAACCAGTTGGCTGGCCTGAATCGATTTAGAATCGTTACTCAGGACAACGTCGTGGAAACGGAAAAAGCACAACAACTGATGGAGCAGGATGTTTCTGATATAGCCAATGTTATGCAGAGCAACTCCGTATTACGTCCTGATTACGCAGTAAAAATAGACACGGTAAAAACCGCAGAACGGTTTTATGCCGAGTACAATGGCGTGGCGCGTTACGACATCGAAATGACAACAAGCGTCATCGACCCTTATACAAAGGAGAAACTCTCCTATCCGAATATAGGTAAAATACGGGTTAAAGGCACGGACGTAAGAGACAAGGAGTTTTTTGTCTATACCGAAGTGAATAACCGTTATTACACCGGATTCAATTATAAAGATGAAGAAAACATCAACTCGGTATTTTCCGGCATGGCGTCCAAATCTTTCGACATTTTATTATCACGCCTGTTAACGGAAATGCCTTCTAGTGCGCAGGTTCAAGCTTTCAGAAATGGTCAGGTTACCTTAGACAGAGGACGTAACGCAGGTATCTTAAATAATGAAACCATGATTTTATTTAACTATGACTCTGGGTTTGTCGAGCCAATTGCCGTAGCTGTTGTTAAACCTTCCAAGTCTAGCTCTGTTGCTCAGGTAGTTCGATGGAAAAACAACGACATGGCGAAAAACATACGTCGCTCTGCGAAAGGCAATATCTATCGAATTCCTGAAGGACAAAAAGTATTTGCCGTGTCCGTGGGCCTGCCTCAGGATTATTTAGAAACAAGGATGTAATATCATGAATAAATTCTGTTTAACCGCGCTGCTGGTTGCTAGTACGAGCGTTGCCAGCGATGCGTTGGCTAAAGCCCCAAAATTCGAATATTTGAAAGAACAAAATCAGCTTCTTGTTGATACCCAACAGTGCCTCTATGGCCGTGGGGTGGAGTCATCATTAAAACAACTTACGTTCAAGAAGTTATCAGAGTTTATTCATCGAAATGAACAACAAATTTCCGATTCACTTGCCAGTAAACATAAGCTAACCAGCAAGCAAAAATCCTATTTATCTATCTTGATGAAAGCCAAATTAGGCTCGGAAGATTTAGATCATCAGTTCTCATTTGTTGGCAATGACACCTGTACAGAGGCGAGAGCCAAGTTGAAAGTCGATCCTAAATTTGATTTTTCGGTATTGTTCGATTTTGATTTACCAGCAAAATGGCATTTCACATCAAGCACAAACCACGCATTGAGTGTAGTTAAGCAACGCCTAAACGATAATAATGTTTCGGTTGATGACAAACTAGTGGCCCAACATCTAACCCAAACCGCTACTTATTCGCACTTGGGGAAAGAAAAGGCGTATTACACCTTTGATTTTAATAACTATTTACAATCGAACGCAGAAACCATGAACACGGTGTTTATTGAAGGAAACGACGAATTTTCCAAAGCACTACATGGCTATTTGTTAAGCAAAAACTTCAAAGTGGTGCCTATTTCTTCCAAGGCTTTCTGGCGTATGAAGTTGATTGGCAGCATAGAAGCAAATAACTTCCTTAACTTAAAATTAGATGTCAGTAACATCAAAGATAAAAACTTTCAGCTAGTGAATAACAGCCGCAAGTTACCTGCCGCTGATATGAGCCAAACGGCTCAACTTGAAAAGTTCACTAAAGTGCATTTGGAATTAATGAAATTAACAGAGCAGTTGAAATAATCGCTGCTCAGTTATCCTTTCAAATTCACACAGATAATTGGCGGATTTCCTAGAACCAGTCTTGACGGACCAATTGAGTAAAAATCAACATCATAAAAGCCATAAAGAACAAGCCAGCGGGCTCTGAAACCGCAACAACGCCGTTGTCGTTAGCCTGCGGTGTTACATCGCCGAATACCTGAAGATTGTTAAATGCAAACACCTCATTTCCACCGTCGGTTCTGGCATTAAAAGTAAGCGACAAAACATCGCCACTGCCCAAATTAGCCAGATTCAAAACGCTAAATCGGTTACTAATGACATTGTCATTTATAAGTAATGGATCATTTAGATGAACAGTTTTTCCATCGGCCACCTCATAGTCGTGTGACGCACGAGTATCTATTACTGACGTCCACAATGGAGCCTGAATTTGTCCATCAAAAGCATAAAAGAAACCAAACTGATCATTGGACTCGAAATCACCCATGGCGGCTACCGCCATTGACAAGCTTATGTTCTGATAGCCACTAACATCAAATGACCAAGTGGCAGAAACAGAGCTCAGATTATGATCTGAATTAACAGTATCAGAGGCAACAAAACTTGAAATATAGTTCGATTCAGTTACATCGACCAAGCCCAAACTGTCTGCAACTTGCAAACTACGATCTAAAAACTGCTCTGGAGCAGACAACAGGTCAGCACTTTCAATAATATGAAAGGCGTCCTGTGCAGAGGAAAAACCCTCGGCAAATTGATTCTGATAATCTAATAACTTTTGATTACCAGAGTCAGTTAAATCGTAAGCTATGAGTTCAGCTTTGAGAGAATAAGAGGTGAGTAAAATAAAAAACAGGCACAGATAACGTGACATCGACAATTCCTTTTGTTTGATTAAGTCCAAAGCAAAAATAGTCAAAACCCAATCAAACGCAAAGTACAGTTCTTATTTTTGAGTAAGATCTGTACTTCTTTAAGTTTGTCTTAAACAGAGCACGATGCTCGTTAGAATTAATACCACAATCGTAATTAGCTATGTCGAATGTAGATTACCAACTAAAGATCAGAACTCGAATGTTGTGGAAAGGGGGATCCTAATATGTAACATGGCATACGTCTCTTCAAACTCTGAGAGCGCTTCACCACTGCTAAGTTCATCAGCAAAGTTCCAACGGTTGGTTCTGCCAATTTGAAAATGAAGATATTTGATCGGCGTAAATTTCAAATGATAATCAGTATTGACACCTGCGGAAAAGTAGTGATTGTCTTCAATCAAAGGAGAATCCATATACAAATAAGTAATTCCAACGCCAACTTTGCCGCCAAATTTGAAAATTTCATTTCCCAAACTTAAACCCAAAGATGGTCCATAACTGAAACCAAATATGTCCGCACCATCATCATTGGAATCTGTAAAATAGATGGCATTGGGGAGATAACCAGGAGAATAACCAATGTCGGATTGACCCAACCAACTAGGCAGCTTTTTGGGTAATTTGTCTTTAAGTGTTTCTAGTGTATCTTTCTCAATATCACCTTTAGCGACAAGTTTTAGCGTATACAGCTTTTGATCAACAGGAAGAAGTGCTGCATCAGTTTTCACTTCACCCAATCCCAAACCTAGATTTAACATATAAGGGACTTCCACGGAGTCTCGACTAACCGCGGGAAAACTCAAAACCACAGCGGCAATCAAAGGAAGAGTTTTGCGTAAAATAAAAAGCGGGGATTTAATACTCATGTTTATCATCCTTAACGAGGCCGACCAAAAACCAACCTATCCGGTTTAAAGTTACTATCTTAAATTGGGCCGCACTCTATCAATTAAAACGATAAATATCAAAACCTTAAATCACCTTGTCATTTCATCAAATACTCTCAATACAGAAACTAGCTCATGTCCAACTCTTGCATCTTTCTGGTAATCGTATTTCTACCCCAACCGATTCGTTTAGCTGCATCTTGTTTATGGCCCTTTGTGTGTCTTAAGGACACTTCGATTAACGCACGCTCAAACGTCGCCTGTGCTTCTTTAATAATGTCGGAACGGCCATCACTGAGTTCATTGTCTAACCAAATCTCAAATGCACCAACCCAGTTGTCGTTTACCGTAGAAATTTGTCCGCTATGACCTCTTCCTCCCGGCTTATCCATGATTTCCGGAGGTAAATCATCAAGCAGAATTTCTTTGCCACTGGCCATCACGGTTAACCAACGACAAGTGTTTTCCAATTGCCTGACATTGCCCGGCCAGGCGTAATAAGATAAAAACTCAGACGCGGGTTTTGATAAAGACTTGGCTTCTACTTCCAGCTCTTTAGCCGCTTTGAATAAGAAATGTTCGCAAAGTTGCGGGATATCTTCTTTTCTATCCTTAAGTGCCGGTATATGGATGCGAATAACATTTAGGCGGTGGAACAAATCCTCCCGGAACTTGCCCTGCTCTACTAAGCTCTCCAGATTCTGGTGTGTTGCAGCAACAATACGAACATCCACAGAAACGGGTTCATGACCCCCTACCCGGTAAAACTGTCCATCCGCTAAAACACGTAACAATCGCGTTTGAATGTCCAATGGCATATCACCGATTTCATCTAGAAACAGAGTACCGCCGTTAGCTTGTTCAAATCGTCCTTTTCGAGTCGATGCGGCTCCAGTAAACGCGCCTTTTTCATGGCCAAACAGCTCAGATTCAATCAAATCTTTTGGAATCGCAGCCATGTTTAATGCTACAAAGGTTTGCTCTTTTCTCGGACTGTGTTTATGCAGCGCGTGGGCCACCAACTCTTTACCCGTACCAGATTGACCATTAATCAATACGCTCACACTAGAACGTGATAGCCGACCGATTGCACGAAAGACTTCCTGCATGGCCGGCGCTTCGCCTATGATTTCTGACGCAGGCTGACTTTTTTTGTTCGTTAACTTGCCACTGCGTTTTTTAGAATGCTCAACCGCTCGTTTAGTTAAGTTGACCGCTTCATCAATATCAAACGGTTTAGGCAAATATTCAAATGCACCTTGTTGATAGGCATTCACCGCACTATCCAAATCGGAATGGGCCGTCATTATGATTATGGGCAGTTGCGGATGAGTTTTCTGCAATGAGTCTAGCAGTTCCATGCCATCCATTTCCGGCATACGGATATCTGAAATAATGGTATCTGGCTCATCATAATCTAATCGTTGCAACATCATGGTTGCCGATGCAAAGGACTCCACTTCAAAGCCGTCCTGGGTCAACGCTTTTTCTAATACCCAGCGAATCGAGTTGTCATCATCTACAATCCAGACTCTGTTCATGTGTCATTTCCTATGTTGTCCTGTACGACAGGAAGATAAATACTAAATTCGGTTTGTCCTGGCCAACTGTCCACTTCAATCGTGCCTTTATGTTGGTCGATCAAGGTTTGCGTGATCGACAACCCCAAACCATTACCATCGGATTTATTGGTAACTAAGGGATAAAAAATCGTATCTTTTAATTGTTCACTAATACCTGGGCCGTTATCGATAATGGAAATACGTAACGCTTGTCGTACTCTACGATTATTCAACACCTTGTTGCTGGCAAAACGAGTGCGAATGGTCAACTGGGGTTGGTAATCAGCGTCTTGTGTTTGCATATGTTCAGCTAAGGCTTGCACGCCGTTTTTAACGACGTTTAATACCGCTTGTTCAATGAGATTCGGATCGATAACGGTGGGCGGTAAGCTAGGGTCGTAATCTCGGTCAATTTCCAGCAGCTCAGGCTTATCGAGCTTTATCAGGTTATAAACGCGTTCTAAGACTACATGTATATTAGACAGTGAACGTTTAGGTGGAGTATTTGGGCCAAGCAGTCGATCTACAAGATCTCGCAAGCGGTCAGATTGCTCGATAATTAGTTGAGTAAACTCTTGCAGTTCATCAGAGTCTAAACTTCGTCCCAGTAACTGTGCCGCCCCCCGAATACCACCCAAGGGATTTTTAATTTCGTGAGCTAAGCCCCGTATCAAATGTCTGGATGCACTAATGTGGTGCTTGTGAGTATTTTCCTGATTAATCTTACGTAGTTTGTCATTTTGCCTAACCTGCAACATGCACATGGTTTGCCCATCCACACTAACTTGGTTAGCCGTAACTTCAGTTACAATATGACGCCCATCTAAAAACACCATTTCCACGTCGTTGTCCGCAAAACTACGACCATTTTCCCACAACTCGTCCAGTAATGAAGTTGGAAAAGTATGATAAATAAGGGACTGCAAGAAAGACTGGCTGAGCATCTTCTTTTTACTTTGCCCAAACAACATGGCCGCAGACTGATTGCAAAATTGGATCAATCCATCTGAGTCCAATAGAAATATAGATACAGTCAACTGCTCTAATATTTGGTGACTCACTGTATTGTTAGCTTGGTTTAATTGGCTCATCAATCTACCCGCACCAGTTTAGTGCAAATAAAAATAAGTCTAGGCGCTTAGCTGCCAATTCTCAATTATCTTTGCACTAATTTGGCCTATTTACCGAGGCTCGGTGGACAAAAAAGGTTACTGAAGGACTTACTGCAATTACCTTGCCCGATTCGTTCCAAACTTCTAACTGAACTCTATGTTCACCCCGGTCAACATCACGAAGGATAAAGACAGCGGATTTTTGCGGGCCAGCAACCTTTTTATCATCAAACTTTAGAACGACACTCATGCCACGTTTGAATGACGGTCTGATAATGCCGTTGATATAAACCGACCCTGTGTTATCACGAATGGTTTGTTCATTGCTGGGTTTGGTAATTTCTATGGTGACTTGCTCGGCTTGCTGCTCATCTTTCTTTCCTGAAAGAATTGACGCATCAACCGATTGAATAATATTAGGAGAGTTAGAGACGTCGACCGTATCCGTTTTAACATTGGGTTTAGGCGAGTCAGAAAATACTAAAACGCCGTCTGCGTTGCGCCAAACGTAGATCTTCTTTTTGTCGGATGCCAGGCCTTGCATACTTCCTAAAAGCAATACCAGCAAAAAAACGAACTTCCCCATGTTCTCTCTGATTCGGTGATCGTTGATTAGTTCAATCTAGCGAATTTTTCGATGTTTAGCCAGAAAAAAAGCCTACTCTCAGAGTAGGCTTTTTAACAAATTCAAGCTTTTAACTTAATTAAACGCTGTAGTACATGTCGAACTCAACTGGGTGAGTTGTCATGTTAAGAGTTTCAACTTCTTCACGCTTAAGTTCGATGTAAGCATCAATCATGTCGTCAGTCATAACGCCACCAGCAGTTAAGAAGTCACGATCCGCGTCTAACGCGTTCAATGCTTCTTCAAGAGACGCTGCAACTTGAGGAATTGCCGCCGCTTCTTCAGCAGGTAGGTCATACAAGTCTTTATCCATCGCGTCGCCAGGGTGGATCTTGTTCTTGATACCGTCAAGACCAGCCATCAACATTGCAGTGAATGACAAGTACGGGTTACCCGTTGGGTCAGGGAAACGCACTTCGATACGACGTGCTTTCGGCGAAGGTACTACTGGGATACGGATAGACGCAGAACGGTTACGCGCAGAGTATGCAAGCATTACTGGTGCTTCAAAACCTGGAACCAAACGCTTGTAAGAGTTAGTAGACGCGTTAGTGAAAGCATTGATTGCTTTAGCGTGCTTGATGATACCACCGATGTAGTAAAGTGCAGTTTCAGAAAGACCGCCGTACTTGTCGCCGGCAAATAGGTTTTGACCACCTTTTTGCAGTGATTGGTGAACGTGCATTCCAGAGCCGTTATCACCAACTACTGGCTTAGGCATGAATGTCGCTGTTTTACCGTAAGCGTGAGCCATGTTGTGAACAACATACTTGTAGATTTGCACTTCATCTGCTTTTTTAACGATGGTGTTAAACAAACAAGCAATCTCGTTTTGACCTGCAGTAGCAACTTCGTGGTGATGTGCTTCAACAGTCAGACCCATTTCTTCCATTACTAAACAGGTCGCTGAACGCCAGTCGTGTGAAGAGTCAACAGGAGGAACCGGGAAGTAACCGCCTTTAACACCTGGACGGTGACCTTGGTTACCGTTCTCGTAGTCTTTATCAGAGTTCCAAGCCGCTTCAACCGCATCGATTGAATATGCAGAACCAGACATGTCAGTTTTGAATTTAACGTCATCAAATACGAAGAATTCTGGCTCTGGACCAACAAATACTTCGTCTGCAATGCCTTCGGCACGCATGTAATCTTCAGCACGCTTAGCAACTGAACGTGGGTCACGCTCATAACCTTGCATAGTAGTAGGCTCAACAATGTCACAACGAACGTTTAACGTCGCTTCTTCTGTGAACGGGTCAAGAACAACTGAATTTGCATCTGGCATAAGGATCATGTCAGATTCATTAATGCCTTTCCAACCTGCGATAGAAGAACCATCGAACATTTTACCATCGTCGAAGAAGTCGTCGTCGATTTGGTGAGAAGGAATAGTTACGTGCTGCTCTTTACCTTTTGTATCAGTAAAACGTAAGTCAATGAATTTAACTTCGTTGTCTTTGATCAGGTTTAAAACCGTTTGAGACATTGTTTTCTCCAAAGTTGATAATTAGTTGTTCGATGCCATTTGTAGTTGGCTCACTTAAGTGCACTCACATTAGCCAATATCGTGCCATTAGTTTTTATTGTTATTTTACAACCACTTAATAAATCTTCGTGATGTTACCACTTTCCAGTGGCACTATTATGGTGCACTACAAGCACCAATATGATCCAACCGACAATAGTTGCACCTAGAGTGTAATTTAGAAATCTGAATTTTCCCGTTTTTTTAACAATTTTTATGAAGCGCCGAAGTTTAAGTAGATAAAGTCGACTTAATGATTACTGTTTTTTGTTATCTATCCAGTCCAACTGGCCAATTAACTTGCGTCGATTATTGATCAAGTTTTCAATTAACGGCGTTAAAATTAACTCTAAAGCTAACCCCATTTTACCGCCTGGTACCACTATGGTATTGATTCGGCTCATAAAAGAACCATCTATCATTTGCAACAAGTACGGGAAATCAACATTAGGTACATCGCGAAAACGGATGACTACAAAACTTTCATCCAAGGAAGGAATGTCTTTCGCACTAAAAGGGTTAGAAGTGTCCACCGTGGGCACACGCTGGAAGTTGATATGAGTACGAGAAAATTGTGGTGTAATGTGGGTGATATAATCATCCATGCTTCGCACTATGCTGCTCATAACCGCTTCGCGACTATGGCCACGTTGATTCGTGTCGCGAATGATTTTTTGGATCCACTCTAAATTCACTATCGGTACCATGCCTATGAGCAGGTCTACAAATTGTGCTACGTTGTGTTGTTCTGTTACTGCTCCACCGTGCAAGCCTTCATAAAATAGACAATCTGTATTTGGCCTCAGTTCTTCCCAAGGTGTGAATGTCCCCGGCATTTGATTATACGGCACCGCTTCATCAAATGAATGCAGGTACTTTCTAACGTTACCCGTTCCCGTCTCGGCGTAACTTTTAAAAAGACTTTCCAATGCCCCAAAATCATTGGCCTCAGAACCAAAATAAGAAATATGTTTGCCCTGCTCCTGTGCTTTTCGTATTTCAACATCCATTTCAGCACGCGCATATCTGTGAAAACTATCCCCTTCCAATAACGCGGCATCCACCTCTAAATTTCGAAATATATGTGTGATGGCATTGGTTGTTGTTGTTGTACCAGCGCCGGATGAACCTGTTACAGCAATAATGGGGTGTTTTACTGACATAATTATTTTTCTTAGAATTCAGGAGAGATTGTTATAAAGTGATTGCACTCTAGGGTCAAGTTTCTATAAACGATCATTTTATTACAGTAATAATAAAGGACTAAATTTGATGCGCCACTTATCTTACGCTGTTTTGCTACCATTTTCCTGTCTGGCTTTCAGTACTATCGCCAATACTGATGTCTATATTGCTGATATCAAGATGAATAACGGCAAATACAAATTGGAGCAAGTTAAGAACATTACCGCGCGTTCAGGTTACGACAATCAACCAAACTTTGCACCAGACAACAGCGGCCTGTATTACACCGCCATGTACCAAATTACGGACAAAAAATTCCAGACCGATACCATGTTTTATCGTTTTGCCGATGAGGAAACTAGGAATGTAAGCCAAACTTGGGACACCAGTGAATATTCCCCTACCCCTTTTAATCAAGGTAAGTCCTTGTCTTTTATCAAAGTGGAAACGGACGGCACTCAGCGTTTATGGTCAATGACTGTCAATGACGCCCAACAGAGAATATTAAACGAGGACATTAAGCCTGTTGGTTACCATGCCTGGGGTGAAAACGATGAACTAGCCCTGTTCGTTTTGGGTGAGCCCATGACCTTGCAGTACATCAAAAAGCCGTCTCAAAAAGCAGGGGAAACGGTTGCTGGAAATATAGGGCGCAGTATCCGATACAACGCCAGTCATCAAAAATTCAGTTACTCTTTCGGTGACAAGCAACAAACCTTAGCCACATTCGACCCCAAGTCCGGAAAAACCACATCATTATTAACACTGCCAAAAGACGCAGAATATTACACTTGGTTAGATGACCAACGTGTGCTTTCCGCAGAAGGCAATAAGATCATGGTGTGGAACTATCAATCTGGTAACCCCACCGCTCACTGGCGTTTGTTTGCAGATGTATCACAGCATTGCGAAACCAAAGTATCTCGCCTCGCCGTGAACAACACAGCAACCAAGATCGCATTTGTTTGTGACGAAAAATCTGAGGGATAACGGATGAACGAGTTAAATTGGTTAGTAGGCTGTCTAATTGCAGTTTGTTTACTGCCTTATTTAGCTAAAGTCCCCCTTGCCTGGGCTATGTTCCAGCAAGGCACCGAGAGTATGCCGGGTTATGATAACAATGAACCAAGAACCCAACAGAAACAACTTCGCGGGTTTGGCGCGAGGTGCTTGGCCGCCCATGAAAACTCGTTTGAGGCCCTCATTTTATTTGTCGCCGCGGTGTTATTAACCATTAGTACAGAGCACATAGACAGAAATGCCGTCGTATTAGCAATGGCATTTGTAATTTGCCGTGTATTTTATCTGTTTTTTTATTGGTTGAATTGGGATAAATTACGCAGCTCAGTTTGGTTTATAGGCATGTTGTGCGTATTTACCATGATGTTTCGCTGTATGTCATAACACCAGAAGTAAGATGAAGTACCTATTATCAGCTTGTTGTATTCTCGCCTGCGCTTACGTGCCTGTAAGCTTTGCAATCGACGAAACCGAATCCCTACGCCAACGTTCTCAATCAAAACCTGAATTTACCAGCCTGTCTCTCAGTTTGTCTGGCCGCTCAGGTAACTCCGACTCAGAAAATGTCTCGTTAGGAGCTTATCATTCCAGAAGAGTCGGCAAACACTTCGGATATGTCATGGCCACCCGAGATTATGCCAAAAGTAATGGCGTCGAAAGTGCCGATGCCGCCTTTTTGCACTTACGTTACAACAAATATTTCGACAAAAAAAACGCGGTAGAAGTGTTTGTTCAATCCAACTTAGATGACTTTCGTTCCTTAGAAGCCCGCAATCTTGCAGGAACAGCGTACCGCCACGAAATAAGTAAGTCTCAGGCTGCAGGCGTCGGAATTTTCCGTGAATGGGAAGAATACTTGGTTGCCGATGACAAACAGACATTCAACCAGACCCGAATCAATTTATATTGGGTCCTGGCAAAAGATCTAAACGAACATGCTTCAATAGCTAACACCTTGTATTATCAACCTAATATTGAAAATACTGAAGATTGGCGGGCGTTTAACCAATTAAGCTTACGGTCAAAAATCACCGACAACCTGCACATGAGTTTCAGTCTTGTTTGGGAATACGATAGCCGCCCAGTTCTTGATGTTAAAAGTCGTGATACCAGCTATCAGGCAGGCTTCGAATTTGAGTTTTAATCTGTCAATTTGCGACTAAAGTACAATTTTCAACCAGCTTTGCACGTTTTATGCTTCATGTAAGTGGTGATGACATAAAACTGGCGGAGGCTGTTATGACAGATTGGCAACTTTATGATCATAGTCGGTGGGAAATTGATATCTGCCGTCAAAAAATCGCAGAACTTAGAAAAAGCAAAAAATACAACAAGGTGAAAATTGGCGCGCCACGTATTTATCATGGCCGAACGTTTTATCACATATTAGTCGCCTTAAGCTGACGTCAAATACGGTCTAAGTAAACTCTCAATAACTGAGTATTGAGCTTTCGAAATAAAGCCTATAGCCAGTTAGGACGGGTCATTTGATTCTAGAAAGGCACCATGTGGTGCCTTCTCGTTTTAACTAAATGATAACTTAAAACCAATATTTACCAGATATTCCTGCTCTTGCTCCAAATCCGCTTTAATTACTGGATGTTGTGCTAGCCATTCATCTGGGAAAGCCAATGAAATACTGTGATCATCCACTTCCATTTCGATCTCTGGCACAAAATTATCCTGACGTTTAATATTTAACAACACGCTCAATCGAAGAATAATCAAACATTGCAATAACTCTATCTGGCGGAATTGAGTTAATTCCGGAATTTCTGCCAGCCGAATCTTCTTGCGATGAAAACGCGTTAACATGGCCAAAAACGCTTGTTGCTCGGCATTAAAACCATGTAAATCAGCATGCTGAAGAATATAAAAACTGTGTTTTTGTACTCCTCTGGAGTGAATATGTAAGCCGATTTCATGTAATAACGCAGCCCAACCCAACAGGGCTCTTACTCGGTTATCCTGTAACTGCCAATCCTCTTTAACCTGTTCATAAAGGTTAAAACAAGAGTCTAAAACCAAATTCGCTTGTTGGGCGTCCACATCATAACGAATCGCTAACGACTGAACCGAACGCTCTCTGATATCGTTATGACGCAAAGAGTCATCCATTTCATAGATAACCCCTTCTCTAAGCGCTGAAGTAACGTAATTTAGTTGCTGAACTTTGAGGCTGCGGAAGATGGCAATCATGATGGCTAACCCAGCAGGAAACACCTGAGTTCGTAACTCATTAATTTCACCTAATTCAAGACGAGTAATTTCTCCTCGTTTTATGCAATAGGCCATGAGGTCTTCTAACTGCTCTAATGTGAGGTTGTGGCAGCAAAAATCAGGGTCATCACAATACATGCTGATCATGCTTTCAATAGAGCCTGAAGTGCCTATACATTGCTGCCAGCCTATTTTACCAAAGGGATCTTCAATCTTTTCCAGCTGCTGTTGGGCAGCGGTGATCGCGCTATCAAAACGTTTCTGGGTTAATCCACCATCTTTGAAAAAACGCTGAGTATAACTCACACACCCCATGTCTAAACTTCGCAGGACTTTCGGTTGTAACTTTTCACCCAAAGCGAATTCCGTTGAGCCACCGCCTATGTCCACTACCAATGTGTTACCGTCTAACGTATTGGTGTGAGCCACTCCGTTATAGATGAGGCGTGCTTCTTCTTGTCCGGAAATGATCTCAACCGGGTAAGAAATGATCTTACGGGCCGCTTTTATGAATTTGTGGGCGTTTCTTGCTTTGCGTAACGTATACGTCGCCACAATGCGGACTGAATCAGGCTCAAAACCACTGATACTTTTTTCAAATGTTTTTAATGTTTCCAAGCCTCTACGAATGGCTTCTTCTGACAGGTATCCTTCTTCGGATAAACCTTCGGCTAATCTAACTTTCTGTTTTAACTTGTGCAGAGTCTGCACTGTACCTGATATGATCCGTACGACAACTAAGTGAAAACTATTAGATCCTATATCTAATACGGCGATTTTACTGGAGTCACGCTGCTCTAAATCATCAAACGCCGTTTCTATCTCTGTCATTATCGATTTTTTCCAAATTGCGTAAATAATGATAAATTTCTATCTGGGATCGCAAATTTTTGCGATTACCTCGTTTAACATACCTATTAACTTGGTTTTTGTCGATAACTCTTGCTTTCAACGTATCTCTGAATTGGATTGCAAAGATATCAATGATCTGTTTTTTGAGCAGTGGATCCATTATCGGGCAACCGACTTCGATACGATTTTTCATGTTTCGCGTCATCCAATCGGCCGATGATAGGTAAACCTTTGGTTCCCCGTCGTTATGAAAGACCATCACTCTTGGGTGTTCCAGAAAACGGTCAACAATACTGATGATGCTGATGTTTTCACTTAACCCTTTGATGCCCGGTCGCAACGCACACATCCCGCGAACTATGCCCTGTATTTTCACCCCGCTCTGACTAGCCAAATACAATTTATCGATAATCTCAAAATCCACCAAGTTATTCACTTTAACCATGATGTTGGCTTCTTTGCCTTGCTCTGCGTTATCCATTTCATTTTGAATTAAGTCTAATATTACCGATTTAGTGTTGATGGGAGATACCATCAAGTGCTCGAATTTTTGCTGGCGATATGGCAACTGGATAAGATCAAACACAGCTATGGTTTCCCGAGTAATATCCGGATCGCGGGTAAACAAGCTAAAATCAGTATAAATTCTTGCCGTCCGCTCATTGAAGTTGCCTGTGCCAATATGAGAATAATGCACCAACTTCGACTTCTCTTCACGGCTGATCACACAAACTTTGGTGTGGATCTTAAATGAAGGGTTGCCAAATATGACCCGAATTCCGGCATCCGTCATTTTTTTTGCCCAGGCAATATTCGCTTCTTCATCAAATCTGGCACGAAGCTCCATCACCACAGTCACTATTTTTCCATTATCTACCGCATCGATCAGGGAACTCACTATTCTGGAGTCTGGCGCAATTCGATACATGGTAATTCGAATGTGTTTCACATGTGGGTCAAACGCGGCCTGACGAACAAACTCGGTAAAGTGCAAAAAGCGATGATAAGGGTAATAAAGTAAAATATCCTGCGCACTGATGGCATCAAATACTGTGTCATATTGTGAAAACTGTTTATTACTCAAAGCCGGTAGAACAGCGTTTTCTAGATTTTTTCGACCAATATTAGGAAAGCCAATAAAGTCTTTTACATTTCTCACTTGCCCAGCAGCAATCAAGTTGTCATATGACTTATGTTTGAGATTTTTCTTCAGGCTCTTAACCATCTCCAGTGGCATTTCACCATCGTAAATAACTCGGACCGGCTCAGCGCTCAGTCGCTGTTTCATGCTATCCGACATTTTTTCTACATAAGAATCAACAATGTCGTCATTAATCGAATACTCGGAATCTCGAGTCATCTTAAAAGAAAAACAATCAATGAATTCAAACTTAACAAAACCACGGAAAATGTCTTCGACAAACATCTTAATGACATCATCCAACAAGATGATTTGCTTTTGTTTAGCCCCTTTTTCTACCGGCAAGATAATGAACCTAGACGTTTTATCTGAAGGAATTTCGACCGTTGCATAACGAGGTAACTTCCCTTCCCGATGAATAGCCAGATAAAAATAAGTGGTCGAGTCATTCAAACGACTCACTAAGTCGACCTTTTTATCAATCAAAATAGGCGCAATATGCCTAAGTACTTTATTGTCGAAAAAGCCTTTTAACCAAGTCTGTTGTTTTTCGGTCGTTTCATCAGAGCCAATCAAACAAATATTATGTTTTTTCAATTGAGAAATCGTAGATTTATAAATGCGGTCAAATTGGTCAGTTAGCTCTTCAACTTTTTGCTGAATTTGCGCCATCAGTTTTTCCTGTTTATTGGACTCGTCTTGCTCTTCGCGGTTTTTCAGAATGATGATTTCACGACGAACGTCCGCGACTCGAACACGATAAAACTCATCCATGTTACTGGAGTAAATTCCGAGAAATCGTAAACGTTCTATGATGGGATTATTTTTGTCCGCGGCTTCTTGCAACACACGTTCATTAAACGACAACCAACTCAGTTCTTTCGGGTAATATTTTTGTTGTTTTTCAAGAGATACACTCACGCCACCCGCTCCTACTTCTTTAATTAAGTACAAGCAACACCTCAAAATGTTCCATAACCTACATTTAACTATAGTGAAACATTATGAAGTTTTGATGACAGACATCATATAAAGTGTCGAAATTATGACCACCCCATTAAGTTGAGCATTCCATTTTCATACAGCGGTTATGAAGATAAAATTACGCTGCAAACTCATCGAATTGTATTCTGGCCGTCCCCCAATTCATTTGTCCGATAACTAGGGTACTCTTTTTTGTATCACACCAGCGTAACAATCTGAGGTCGCCGGACTGCGTCTCGACCATAGTGGTACAATTTTCTATCCAGTCGCCGTCATTGCAGTATAGGGTGCCCTCGACTATTTCCATTTGAGGGTGGTGAATATGGCCACAAACAATGCCGTCGGCACCTTGTTTTTTCGCTTCTTTGACTGCCGCGTCTCGATAGCGTTTGATCGCTTCATTGGCTTTTTTGACCTTAGTTTTGATGTAAGACGCCATAGACCAGTATGGTAGGCCCAATCGTTTGCGTATGCCGTGGCACTGTCGATTCAAGAAAAGTAAGAAGTCATACAAAGCGTCCCCCAGTTTTGCCTGAAACTTACCAAAACACACTTCCTGATCAAATTTATCCCCATGCAAAAGCAATAACTTTTTACCTGCATAAGTCTTATGCACAAACTCATCATGAATCTGAATGGAGCCAAACAGTTGTTTGACATAGGGTTTCATCACTTCGTCATGATTACCCGGTAAATAAATAACCTCTGTACCAGACTGTGCCATTTCGAGAATGGTGGTCATAACTTGATTGTGACTCGAAGGCCAATAAACACGACGCTGCAGCGCCCAGAAGTCGACAATGTCTCCCACCAAAAAGACTCTCTCTGCCTGATTATCTTGTAAGAACTGCAACAACATATCCGCCTTGCAATCTTTGGTTCCAAGGTGAATATCTGACAACCATATCGTTCGATAATAATTTCTGGGACCCATGCCGTCCTCCTACAAAAGGTTTAGCGCCGGTTTTACATTGACGGTTTATGACAAATATCGTTTTCGCTTTTGTGGTTTCATTAAATCCATATCAACCAATACAAAACCATCAATGCAATCGCTGAAATCTTTATCTACATTAAAACTGCAGAATTGAGTTCCCCCCGGTTCGCATAACTCGGAATACTGTTTGTATAAGGTCGGAATACTGGTGCCTTCTTGCTTCATTTTTTCTTTTAGCAGGCTAAACTCATGTTGGTAGTCATCACCGCTAAAACTTAATCCCACATCCGTCGGCAAAAGATAAGGCGTTTTGGCATGCACCTTTAACTTTTGGCTACTACCAAAATAGGTTTGATAAAAACGTATTAGGCTAGCCTTAGCTTCCCGGTTTAAATCGTTACTGACACTCACTGCGCCCAATAAATAACGAATGTCCGTGTTTTGATTTAGATAGGCACCAATACCCTGCCATAAATAATCTAAGCTTCGTTTGCCCCAGTATTTGGGTTGAACAAAACTTCGTCCCAATTCGAGTCCCTGTTGTTGTATTTCTTCCGACAATTTTGATAAATCAAATAATGTCTCTGTGTACAAACCAATATCTGAATGATGTTCTATCACTCGTTTGGTCGGTGCCATACGATAAGCACCAACAATCTCTAATTCATCGTTATCCCACAATACGATGTGATCATAGATACGGTCGTATAGATCAACGTCTCGCTTCAAGCCAGTCCCTTCACCAACCGCACGAAAGGTCAATTCCCGTAAACGCCCCAATTCGCGCATAACGGCAGAATCAGTGTTGTGTGTGAAGTTATAGATCTGTTTGCCATCAGACGTGGAGCCAATAAGCTGACTGTTTTTTAACTCGCGCTTAAGCTGCCTTCTGTCTTCAGGGTGCGCCACGCTTTCCAGTTGTTCAGAAAATACGGGAGATTTCTTCTTTTTAGGAAGTTTATAAAGATGTTTTTTAAACATCTTTATCAGCCGTTTATCTTCCACTGGTAAATTGGAGTAACTCTCGAAACTGATGGCTTTACCAATCCTTAGTCGAACTTCTTGCTCATGTTGTTTGAACATTTCGTGCACCAACCAGATGGTCGAAAGAGGTTTCGCTAACATGGACAAACCGTAAAAAAACGCCGAATTTTTGCCATCCACGTGAATGGGCAAAATCGGCGCTTGGTGTTTTCGCGCAAATTTAAGAAAACCACTGCGCCAGCGGCCATCTTTAACGCCAGTTGCCGATAAACGAGAAACTTCCCCTGCAGGGAAGATCAACAAAACACCGCCATCCTTAATATGCATCTCGATGGCCATCATGTTTTCCTTCGGCGTGCCGCCTCCCATATTGTTTACAGGAAGCAAAAGAGGTCGCAGTGGTTCAATTGCCCATAACAGTTCGTTGGCGACGACTTTTACGTCGCGTCTTATGCCACATAACATCTTGAGCAATACCAAACCATCAAGACTGCCTATCGGGTGATTTGCTATAGCAACAACGCCTCCGGTTGCAGGTACATTTAATAACTCTCGATCCTTTACCACATAGTCAAATTCAAAAAATTCCAATACCTGTTCAACAAAGTCCATCCCATGTAAATGCGGGTAATTTTGTTCAAAACGCTGAAATTCAGATTCATGAAATATGAAACGCATGAACCTCAAAAAGGAATTTTTAAGAAATGGGTTGCTGGATTTTATGGCCGGAAAATTTTCCTCGACCACGTTTTCTACCGAAATCATTAAACGAACCTCGCTCGATGCAATATCGAGCAATGTAATTCGTTAGAATGACAATCTAGTGACAAGACAATGGCAAATCGATGACATTGTTAACCGAAAACTTCATACCTCTAATATTTCGGACTTTAATTCAACACGGTTACCATCGGGATCGTAAATATAGATAGAATCGCCAAAACCCTGCGCCCCATTTCGTAGCGCAAAGGGCTCACATTGCACAGCATGTCGTTTCAAATGGTCGATAATGCTTTGGTTATCCAGTTGCGCTAATCTCAAACAAAAATGATCCATGTTGCGATTGGTCGACATTGGCGCACCGCCTCCTGGCCGGCCAAGTTCACTATCAACTAGCACTAAATCAATCAAGGCATCTCCCGCCTTCAGCTGCAACAAACCTAAACTCTCCACTTCGTCCCTTATTACCTCACACCCTAAGACATCCGTATAAAACGCCGTCATCTCTGAGAGCTGTTCAGTACGTAAGACTAGGTGATCAATGGCCAATATTTTAATCATTTGTGCTCCGTTACAAAACGCTAATCAAACACTAATATTAAGTTTAAGTGTAGATCCTGATTTTCAATGTCATGAAACGTCTATTTTTATTCACCAGTTTTTTGTTTAGTTTTGCTTTAAAAGCAATGACGGCACCCATTACCATCGCAGGTGATAATTGGTGTCCAATTAACTGTGGGGCGAACGACGCCAAACAAGGTTATATGATAGACGTTGCCAGAGCCGCATTGAAAAGGTCGGGGTACGAAGTTCAATACTTAGAGATGCCCTGGACTCGGGCAGTCGGCCTGGCCAGAAAAGGTGAAGTTAACGCGATTGTTGGCGCATTTAAAGGTGATGCCCCGGACTTTCATTTCCCTGCCATGCCTTTACTCAAAATGAGCCCTAACGACTTATTTGTAACAAAAAACAGCCAGTGGACTTTCGAAAACCTTAGATCATTAAACAAAATTACCTTGGGCAGCATAAAAGGTTATGACTATGGCGATGAACTAAATCGTTATATCCATTCCATGTTAGCCACCGAAGATGCAAATTTAATTCAACTTTATGGCAACGATGCGGTAACACGGAGTCTTCAGTTTTTGTTAAAAGGTAGAATTGATGTTCTAGTGGAAACGGGACCGGTATTTTGGTTTCATGCAAAACAACTAGATGTAACAAATAAAGTAAAGTCGGTGGGTTCAATAAGCCAACCAGAGCCTTGTTTTATCGCATTTTCTCCAAATTTGGAGATATCTCCTAAATTGGTTTTGGCTTTTGATAAAGGCGTCATTACCCTTAAACAGGAAAAAAAACTTGCTCTCATTGCAGAGTCATATGGCTTGCCCAAAGACGCGTTATAAAACACAAAATTCCTCATAAAAAAACGGCCAGAGTATAAGACCCTGACCGTTTTGTCTGCGAGGATGTTTCTTTATAAATTAGCTAGTTCATTAACCGAACTGGTTCATCGTATTGTCTTTGCCAGCAGCTTTAAGCGCCGCCTCTCCAGCAAAGTACTCCTTATGATCGTCACCCATGTCAGAACCCGCCATGTTTTGGTGTTTTACGCAAGCAATGCCTTGACGTATTTCTTTACGTTGAACATTGGCCACATAACCCAACATACCCTGATCACCAAAGTACTCTTTCGCTAAGTTGTCTGTCGACAATGCCGCAGTATGGTATGTCGGCAATGTAATCAAGTGATGGAAGATTCCCGCCTCACGTGCCGCATCTGCCTGGAAGGTACGGATCTTCTCATCTGCTTCATTGGCCAATTCTGTACCGTCATACACCGCACTCATTAAATTGTCACGCTCGTAACCCGTCGTATCTTTACCTTCTTCTGTCCATGCATCAAAAACTTGTTGGCGGAAGTTTAATGTCCAGTTAAACGATGGGCTGTTGTTATAAACCAGCTTGGCATTAGGGATAACTTCACGGATACGATTTACCATGCCTCCAATTTGACCTATGTGTGGTTTTTCCGTTTCAATCCATAATAAATCTGCGCCGTTTTGCAGAGATGTGATGCAGTCCAGTACGCAGCGGTCCTCGCCCGTGCCTTTACGGAATTGGAATAAGTTTGAAGCTAAACGTTTAGGACGTAATAACTTACCGCCTCGATTGATTACCACATCACCATTAGCCATATCGTCAACAGCCACTTCTTCACAATCTAGGAAACTATTGTATTGATCACCCAAGTCACCTGGCTCTTTTGTCACTGCGATTTGTTTTGTCAGGCCAGCACCCAATGAATCGGTACGTGCCACAATCACACCGTCATCAATACCAAGTTCCAGGAAGGCGTAACGCACGGCGCGTATTTTTGCTAAAAAGTCTTCGTGTGGAACCGTTACCTTACCGTCTTGGTGGCCACATTGTTTTTCATCAGAAACCTGATTTTCGATTTGAATGCAACAAGCACCCGCTTCAATCATCTGTTTCGCCATAAGGTATGTGGCTTCTGCGTTACCAAAACCTGCATCGATGTCAGCAATAATTGGAACTACATGTGTTTGATGGTTGTCGATTTCATTTTGAATTTTCTGCGCTTGAACCTGATCTCCAGCATTACGAGCCGCATCTAACTGACGGAAAAGTCCACCTAACTCTCGGGCATCCGCCTGACGAAGGAAGGTGTATAATTCGTTAATTAATCCAGCAACTGATGTTTTTTCGTGCATTGATTGGTCTGGAAGAGGACCGAACTCAGAGCGCAATGCTGCAACCATCCAACCTGAAAGGTAAAGGTAACGTTTGTCGGTGTTATTAAAATGTTTCTTAATGGAGATCATCTTCTGCTGACCAATGAACCCATGCCAGCAACCTAAAGATTGAGTATATTGGCTTGTGTCTTTGTCATAATCGTCCATGTCTTTACGCATAATGCCTGCGGTGTATTTGGCAATATCTAAACCCGTTTTAAATTTATTTTGCGCTCGCATTCGTGCAGCATATTCAGGGTTGATTGCGTCCCAAGAGGCGCCATGATTTGCTCGGATAGCTTCTAATAATTCGATTTCATTGGTATAAGCAGACATAAAATAATCCTCGATTTTGTTCTTTTAATTAGACCGTGTTGATCTTGTCAATCCGAACAAGCCTTATTGGCGCCTAACAAAACTTGTTTGAATTTGTTGATGACAACTCTAGGCCAATGCAATAGGATTCATCTAATAAATAATTAACATTTGCGGAATTCACCACATGAATATTAGTAAGATCGACCTCAATTTATTGGTATATCTGGATGTATTATTACGAGAAAAAAACGTAACCCGGGCTGCAGATCAACTTTCTATTACTCAACCCGCAATGAGCAATGGCTTAAAAAGACTGAGAGAATTATTCTCAGATCCCATATTAGTCAGAACATCAGAAGGCATGATGCCCACCGCCAGAGCCCTACAATTACAACCTGTGGTGCGTGACGTACTGTCGAAACTGGAAGCGACAATCCAACCAGAAACCGAATTTGATCCGCTTACGTCTTGTCGAACTTTTCGCATTATGGCCAGTGACTATGCAGAGACTACCTTGCTTTCAAAGGTCTTGGGCGAGCTAAGAACCAAAGCACCGGGCGTCACTTTGGACATAGTGACCCCTTCTGATGTGAGCTTTCATGACGTTGAGCTTGGCAAGGTTGATATGGCTATTAACCGTTTTGAAGAGTTGCCTTTATCGTTTCACCAGAAAGTAATTTGGTACGATACCTTCTCTTGTATGGTTAGTGCCGAACACCCTTGTCTTCCTGACTTTAATTTGGATAAATACCTTGAGCACAAACATGTTTGGGTGAGCAAAACGGGTTTTGGTGTCGGTGTTGGCATTGATCCAAACGAGGTTCAAAAGCTTGGCTGGGTCGATGTAGAACTGGCAAAATTGGACAAGAAACGCGACATAAGTGTCTTCACTCGCCACTACCACATGGCCATGTGGCTGGCCAAGGAGCAAGGCCTCATCGCGACATTACCCACCAAAGCAACCGAAATATATGCCGACAATGATCAGGTCGTTGTTCTCGAACCGCCATTCGATATCCCACCCATCGCATTAAAAATGGCATGGTCCCCACTTTTACACCATGACGCCGGTCACATCTGGATCAGGCGTCTCATTGTGGATATTGGTGCCCAGCAATAACCAGATTTAATAAACGTTTCCGTAAAAATTCATGGCCAAAATCGCGATGATTTTGGCCATACCAAACCACATTCACAATATTTATGGTGAGGATATAAATATTAAACTACTCGAATAATCCACCCCAAGATTACACTGAGTTTCATCTTAGTCAGTAACATGGGTGGGCCAACAATGCCTGAAACAAAGAGAATTCAAGTCGGTCAACTGGCCATTGCAGAAGAGTTGTACAACTTCGTTAACGAAGATGTATTACCACAGGTCGAATTACAAACGGACCGTTTCTGGCAAAACTTCGAGCAGTTACTCTCAGAATTTATTCCCGACAATAAAAAACTGCTAAACCGCAGGTGTGAGTTACAACAGAAAATTACCGCTTACCATCAAAACCACCAGCCACATGATTTTGAGCACTATAAGAACTTTCTGACTGAAATAGGCTACTTGCAGCCCGAACCTGCAGATTTTGAGATTTCCAGCACAAACGTCGATGAAGAAATTTGTACCATTGCGGGTCCTCAGTTAGTCGTGCCAGTTATGAATGCAAGATACGCATTAAATGCGGTGAACGCTCGTTGGGGCAGCTTGTATGATGCTCTGTACGGCACCGATGTTATTGCAGAAACAGAAGGGGCTGAAAGAGGCAAGCAGTTTAATCCGTTACGCGGTGCTAAAGTCATCGAATACGGTCGCGAATTGCTCAATCAATTTGTGCCATTAGTTGAAGGCAAATGGCAGCAAGTGACAGGATTTGAAGTTGAGCATAATCAGTTATTGGTTAAAACCAATGACGAGAACACAAGACTGTTTAATCAAATCCAGTTTGTTGGTTACCAAGGCCATAAACAGCAACCATCGGCCATATTGTTAAAACACAATAACCTGCATCTGGTCATTGAGATAGACGGCGAAGATATTATCGGTAAAGCGGATCTGGCCTTCATCAAAGACATTAAACTGGAATCCGCTATTACCACCATTATGGACTGTGAAGACTCCGTAGCAGCAGTAGATGCTCAAGACAAGACTCTGGTCTATCGTAATTGGCTTGGCCTTATGCAAGGCAACCTTGCCGAGTCTATTGTTAAAAATGGCAAATCGTCAGTTCGTCGAATGAATCCCAACCTAGAATTCTACGCAACTGACGATTCCCCTTTAACGTTGTCAGGTCGCTCTCTCATGTTCGTGCGAAACGTTGGCCACCTGATGACAAACCCTGCCATCCTATTAAATGGGCAGGAAATCCCTGAAGGCATTATGGATGGCGTCATCACGGCCGCGATTGGCAAACACGATTTGCTCAACACTATCGACAATGGTTTAAACAATTCTTCTCAAGGCAGTATCTATATTGTTAAACCTAAGATGCATGGTCCGGATGAAGTGGCATTTGCAAATAGACTGTTTAACGCCATTGAGGATATGTTGGGATTAAGCCGATATACCCTGAAAATGGGCATTATGGATGAAGAGCGTCGCACTTCAGTCAACCTCAAAGCCTGCGTAGAGAAGGCAAAAGAACGAGTGGTATTTATCAATACCGGATTTTTGGATCGCACAGGAGATGAAATCCATACCAGCATGGCCGCAGGGCCGTTCAGACCAAAAGCGGAACTCAAATCCATGCCTTGGATACAGGCTTATGAAGAGTCCAATGTTGTTGTTGGGCTTAAAACTGGATTTTTAGGAAAAGCCCAAATAGGCAAAGGCATGTGGCCTATCCCCGATCAGATGGCAAATATGATGTCTGCCAAAATTGGTCACCCACAAGCTGGCGCAAGCACAGCCTGGGTACCATCGCCTACCGCAGCCACATTACATGCCATTCATTATCATCAAGTTAAGGTGCCGGCGGTTCAGGACTCGCTAGTGAACACGGGTAAGAGCGACATTGATACCATCTTGCAGATCCCATTGCAGGAAGATGTTTCATGTTTGTCCAAAGAGGATATTCAGGCGGAGCTTGAGAACAACGCACAGGGCATATTGGGTTACGTTGTTCGCTGGGTTGATGCAGGCGTTGGTTGCTCAAAAGTGCCAGACATTAACAACGTAGGTTTGATGGAAGACAGAGCTACCTGCCGAATATCGAGTCAACATATCGCCAATTGGTTGTATCATTGCGTATGCTCGGAACAGCAAGTTGTTGATGTCATGAAAAAAATGGCCGCCGTTGTCGATCAACAAAACATTTCAGATATTAACTATGAGAACATGTCTCCTTACTTTGAAACGTCCATTGCATTTAATGCGGCATTAGATTTGGTGTTAAAAGGTAAAAACCAACCCAGTGGTTACACTGAGCCGTTATTGCACAGAGCACGGCTAGCTAAAAAAGTTCAAAACTAAAAAACAAAAAGCCCTGTCTTTATTGGGTCACTTCAAAAGGCAGGGCTCACTCTGATTAGATGAAACTAGTCGGTTAACATTCTGGCTATGGTTCTCACACCCATTGCCGTTGCTCCAGCAGCGTATTTACCAGTGGCGTTTCCGTTAAATGCGCCTGCTAAATCAATATGCAACCAACCTGTGCCTTCTTCATTAACAAAACGAGATAGGAACCCGGCAGCATTTGAAGCGCCGCCCATGCCGCCACCTTTTTGCGGACGACTGTTAGCCGTATCGGCGTACGCCGAAGGACAGTTGTTACGGTGGAACTTTTCAAGTGGTAATGGCCACGCGCCTTCATTTTCTGTTTCAGCCGCCGCCAAGCCTTTTGCCAACATTTCTTTGTCTAAAGCAAACATGGCGTTATAGTCACCGCCAACAGCCATCATAGCCGCCCCTGTTAATGTCGCAGCATCGATAATTTGCTTGGCCCCCAACTCTTCGGCGTGTAACAAGCCATCTGCCAATACAACACGGCCTTCAGCGTCTGTGTTAACGATTTCCACTGTCGTCCCGTTTTTGTATGTCAGCACGTCGCCCAGTTTGTAGGCATTCCCTGCTATTAAGTTTTCTGCACAGCAAAGGATCAATTTAACACGTTTGTTTAAACCACGTTTAATAGCTAACCCTAGAGCACCTGTAACCGTTGCCGCGCCTCCCATATCACACTTCATGCTTACCATGCCTTCAGATGCTTTTATCGAATAACCACCCGAGTCAAAGGTGATACCTTTGCCGATAAGAGCAGTTGAAATTGGTGCGTCAGTATCACCCGTTGGGTTGTAATCTAACACTAACATGACAGGCGGATGCACGCTGGCGCGGCCAACAGAATGAACACCAATCCAGCCTGACTCCAACAAGTCTTCACCCATAATAATTTCATGTGACACATGTTCAGGAGCCAACTCTGATAAAAAGTCCACTGCATTGTTTGCCAACGCCAGAGGATAGATATCTTGTGGGGGCAGGTTGGTCATTTCTCGGGTCCAGTCAAAGGTGTGCTTACGAGCATCAAGCTCATCTTTGTCACCTTCAGCCCACTCGATGGTTTGCTGGTTTTTGGCAGTCACAAACCCTTGGTAAAACGCCCACTGCTGTTCAGTACTCCAATCACCATCCAAACTTACGGCGTTAATGCCCAGGCCCTGAATTTTTCTCGCGGTTGACTGAATAACATCAAACGCTTCTGAATAGGTAATGTGAATTTGATAACCATTTGTTGTTGCACTTAGAGCATTGCCTTCGCCCCATTTGGCCTCAGCGGGTTCATTGGATAATGAAATCTGAATAAGATCAGTCATGGATTCTTTCTCGTTATTTTTAGTGTAAGGTACAGACGTTACAGTAACTTTACTGCTTTAACCTATCTTTGGTTAAGCGCAATAAATGCCTGTATTTATAATAGAAAAATATATTTGATTAGTCAGGTCATGTTAACCGCTCAATCAAATTTTAAAAAGTTTAAAACAAAATTACGGAGATCCACCATGGCCGGAGCTAGCTTTTTTGCCCTATTTGATGACATCGCCCTTTTATTAGATGACGTGGCTGCCATGTCGAAAGTTGCAGCAAAAAAAACAGCAGGCGTCTTGGGTGATGATCTGGCCGTTAATGCCGAGCAGGTTTCTGGTGTAAAAGCGGACCGAGAGCTGCCGGTTGTTTGGGCCGTCGCCAAGGGCTCTTTCCTCAACAAATTTATACTGGTGCCTGCTGCGTTACTAATCAGTTTTTTCCTTCCCTGGTTAATCGTTCCTTTGTTAATTTTAGGTGGCTTATTTTTATGCTTCGAAGGTGCAGAAAAATTATTAGAATCTTCTGATAAGTCTGAGCAAGCACAAGCCAACAAAGATCAACACCATAAGGAACTGGTGCAAGCTGTAAATCATAAGCAGGTTGATATGCTCGAATTTGAAAAACAAAAAATTAAAGGCGCGATTCGAACAGATTTTGTTTTATCTGCAGAAATCATCATAATCGCCCTGGGCACTATGGTCACCGCAACCCTTCAACAACAAATCGCAGCGTTATCCATTATCGCCATAGCGATGACAGTTGGTGTTTACGGTTTGGTGGCCGTCATCGTTAAGTTGGATGACGTTGGCTTGTATTGGAAAGAAAAACCAGCAGTTTCCTTTGGTAATAAGATACTCAATGTGCTAGGAGCAGGCCTGCTAACTTTCGCACCGCGATTAATGCAAAGCCTTTCCGTCATTGGCTTAATCGCAATGTTCTTAGTCGGTGGTGGCATGTTAAGTCACAACATTCCACTTATTCACCATATTAGTGAATGGGTGGTGAATATTGTGCCAGACATATCCTGGTTGGCCACTGTCATTACAGTTCTATTAGACGGTCTATATGGTGTAGTTGCAGGATTAATCGTTGCAGGCGTCCTGCATTTGCTGCCACAAAAAACACAAACCTCAGTTTCATAAAATAGTTAGAGTAATAAAATGTCGACATTGCAAAAAGGCACCTTAATTAAACGTTATAAACGATTTTTGGCTGATGTCACCACAATATCCGGAGAAGAAATTACTATCCATTGCCCAAACACTGGCGCAATGACCGGATGTGCCGACCCCGGCTTCCAAGTTTATTACAGCACCAGTGACAACCCAAAAAGAAAGTACCCGAATACGTTTGAGTTAGCACAAAATCAATGGGGACATTTCATTGGCATCAATACGGTAAAAGCCAATCAGCTTGTGAAAGAGGCAATAGAAAACAATTTAGTACCGTCACTATCTGGTTATCAGGAATTGCAAACGGAAGTGAAATATGGCGAAGAAAACAGTCGAATTGATATAAAACTGTCAGACCCCATAAAAGGCAACTGTTATGTGGAGGTCAAATCCACCACACTGCTTTTAGACCACGACACCGGATTAGGTGCATTCCCAGATGCTGTCACAACACGTGGACAAAAACACGTTCGAGAGCTTGCACATATGGTTCAATCTGGTCATCGAGCTGTTTTAGTGTTTCTCGTTCAACATACTGGTATCAGCAAAGTTAAGGTTGCTGAGCATATCGATCCTAAATATGCGGAAGAAATTAAAAGTGCACTACAATTAGGACTAGAAATTTTGGTATTAAGGACCCATATAGATCCAGATCAGATAGTTGTAACCGGAATTGGTGAGTTTTGTGACTAACCCGACATATTATTTGAGCAGTTAAGCAAATCGTGTTACTAATTTATTGCTAAATTTTTCCAACTTTGCTATAGATAGCCGCCGTTTTTTGGTATTAGCACTGGTTGCTTAATAAAAACAATAATAAAAGTTAGCGCTAACCGGTTAAAAAATTTTAGGAGATAAGCAACGCATGGCAGATAAAAAATCTTTAGGATTATTAGCCTTAGCAGGCGTTGAGGCTTACCAAGAAAGCCCAAATGAAGAATATATGAGTGATGAGCAGTTAGCTCATTTTCGCAAAATACTAGTTGCATGGCGCGACAATTTACGTGAAGAAGTAGATCGCACTAAGTCACACATGCAGGATGAAGCCGCTAATTTCCCAGATCCGGTTGACCGCGCTTCACAGGAAGAAGAGTTTGCTCTAGAACTTCGTACACGTGACCGCGAGCGTAAGTTAATCAAGAAAATTGAAAAAACGTTAGGCTTGATTGAAAGTGACGAATTTGGTTTTTGTAAAACCTGCGGCATTGAGATCGGCATTCGCCGCTTAGAAGCGCGTCCGACTGCTGACCAATGTATTGACTGTAAAACACTGTCAGAAATCAAAGAAAAACAAATGGGTGGTTAAGGCTCAGCCTTAACCCCTTCTTTCTCTCCGCCATGACGGCATTCGATAATACTTCTCCGTTTCTAGTCCAATCTAAATTTCAAAAGCTTAATCAGCAATATCGTGGACGATTTGCGCCATCGCCAAGTGGCCCGTTGCACTTTGGCTCTTTGTATGCCGCTTTAGGCAGCTTCTTGCAAGCCAAATCACAAGACGGATTATGGTTTGTTCGAATAGAAGACATTGATAAACCACGCGAGCAAACTGGTGCAAAAAATCTAATCCTAGATGCGCTCGAAGCATTTGGCATGAAATGGGATATGGATAAAGAGACAAAAGACCTGCTTAAACCGCAAGACCGCCAATGTCTGGCGCAAACCAACAGGCTTGAGCGTTATCAACAAGTTTTGCAATGGCTAATTGATAATAACCAGATCTATGCCTGCGAATGTACACGCAAACAAATAAAACAAGCCGGCAACTTGTATCAAGGTACATGCCGCAATAAGAAGTTACCGTTTTTAAATCAAGGACTGAGGCTCAAGCAGGATAAAACGCTTTCGGAGTTTACGGATGGTATTTTTGGTCACTTACAAGTAGATAAATGTTTCTGTCAGGAAGATTACATTATTCGACGCCGTGACGGGCTATTCGCCTATCAACTAGTGGTGGTTATCGACGATATTGATCAGGGCATAACGGAAGTGGTACGAGGCGCGGATATTCTCGACCTTACCCCCCGACAAATAGGCTTGTTCCAAGCGTTTGGGTTGCAGGCTCCGTCATTTGTCCATTTACCACTGATGGTGAATACTCCAGGGTTTAAACTTAGCAAACAAAACCATGCCAAGGCCATAGACATTGACGAACCAAGACCGGAACTCGTAGAAGCGTTAAGGAGGTTGGGGCTTCCGGTTTTTGAGGATTTGTTATCAGGTACAGTGGAAGAAATTATCTCTTGGGCCATCGCCAATTGGCAATTAAATCAAGTGCCCAAATTACAAGAGATGGTAGTTTAAAACCAACCTGACACTGGCCAGATTGGTTTTGTTTTTTATCTTCATCAATATTCAGATCGGTTATCAGAGCGCATTTTTAAATGAACGTAATGCCCCCTGAATGCGTTTTTGATTGTCTGGCCCCATACGTAATAATAATTTCTGAATTGGTAACAGCTGCTCTAATGCTGGGTCTGCAAACTCATACATAACAGACGGAGAAACTAATAAAACATCCCCTTCTATTACCGGCGTTTCCAATAACAAGTCGATGGTATCAACTAACTTATTTTCAAAACCATTGTCGTCGTAACCTAACTCTTGATAAGACTCCGAAATAAGGGGTGCCAGCAACTGATACATGGCAACACTTTGCTCAACTGGCATGGAAGTAATGAACTCAGCATATGGGGTGTAACGGTCATAGGTTTTGGGATCCAAACGGTAATTTAACTCCGGTCCTTCAAGTTGTTGAACCAAAAAGTCACCTTCAGGTTCTGCTAACGGACTAAACGTTGTGACAACATCACCTCTAGAAGCATTATCGACAAATACGACAAAATTACTGATCTTATCTTGCGGTGTGACCAGTTTCAGTACTGGTGCTCCCATTAACATGTCTGTTAGTTCTCGTTTCAACCAACTATCACTTTCAGCCATTTCAGGATGCTTGGGTTTTGGCGGTGCAATAGGCTCGGGTTCAGCTATAGGTTCCGGTTCGGGCATCGGCTCAGGAGTTACGGGCATTGGTTCAGGTTCAACTACCGGCTCAGGTTCTGGCTCCGGTAGTGGTTCCGGAACAGACACAACAGGTGTCGGTTTTGGTGCAACTGGAGCTGGTTTTTCCTCTTCACCGCCACTTAAAAACAAGCCAACGATAATTATTAAAACCACCGAGACAATAATGGCGTATTTCACCACAGGTAGAGAATTCATCGGATTGGTTTGCTCTTGCTCCATACTTGTACACCCCTCAATTAGTAATATATCGGCAAAAATTCAAATAGGCCGGACTTATCTGACTGTTAACGCATTTCAGTGCAGAACGATATTGGTCAGACTCATTAAGATAGCCTAAGTTCACGTTTTATTTTAAAAAACTTTGTAACAATCCATTGATTTTAATGCGCTTTTGCTAGCTAGTAGTCACTTACTGTCACTAAGTCAATTACAGTAGAAGACCGGCTACAGGTACAGAAAATTCTGATTAATTTTTTGTTACTGCCATGCCGACAGGATAATGCAGACAACTAACGTATAAACGGCACGGTAGCCCCCCTCTATGAGAGCCAATTTAGTACTTTGGTTGTTATAGAGCCCATCAGAAAAACGAGTCGCAAATAAGATACCAATGCCTATGAGTATTCCTAATACAGCCCCGTCCTGAATTCTAGCGATATTCATATTACTTATCAGCACCGCCAATACCCATGAACTGACCGTAGACGTGATTAATGTCAATCCCATGGCTTTTGCAGGATTGCCTAGAGATTCTTCGGTATGACCGTGTTCATCCATCCAAACTTGGCCAAAAAGTTTCGGTGAATACCAAACTCCGCCAATCACATAGGCCACAAGGGTACTAACTACAATAGCAATCCAGTTAACGTCTGTTAGCTCTATCATTCTTTCACTCCTTTTTTAGTGGGCGATTCTGAAATTAAATTCAACGTCATTAAGCAAAGTGCATTTCATGAATTTGTCCGAACAAGTACGCTAAATTAGAGTTTAGTCATCAATGTCCGAAGTCCCCAAGAGCCTCGATTTTTAATTTTGTTGAGTTTGCTGTAAAATGCGCCGCCTTATTCGACCAATAATGTGTAAAACGTTAATCACAAAGTTAGGTAAAAGAGTTAGTGGTGTTAAGAAAAGTTATATCTTGGTTCGGCAAAGCAGATTCGAAGCAAGAGCAAAATCATAAACTTGATGTTCAAAGCAACAAGAAACAAAATTCGATGTTGGAATTTGAGCACGCCACTAAGTTGTCCAGAAGCCAACACCCTGTTTCTCGCTCTAAGATCAGTCCAAATGCTCTGAAAGTGCTTTATCGCCTTAAGGACAACGGTTACGATGCCTATTTAGTCGGTGGCTGCATTCGAGATATTCTTTTAGGGTTAGCTCCGAAAGATTTTGATGTGGTGACTAATGCCACACCAGAGCAGGTCAAAGCCTGTTTCAATAACTGCCGCCTAATTGGTCGTCGATTTCGTTTAGCCCACATCATGTTTGGTCGTGAAATAATTGAAGTGGCTACTTTTCGCGGACATCATGAAGCTCCACAGGATAAGGCACACGAAACCGATCCCAAATTACTTGCAAAAAAGATCTCTCGCTCTTCTGATGAAGGCCAGTTATTGCGAGATAATGTATACGGCACGATAGAAGAAGATGCGGAACGACGTGATTTCACTATCAATGCCTTGTATTACAGCATTCGAGATTACGCCATTTATGACTTTGCAAATGGCATCGACGATATAGATAAAGGCTTAATTGACCTGATTGGCGATCCAGAAACTCGCTATCGTGAAGATCCGGTTCGCATGTTACGCGCCATTCGTTTTTCAACAAAGTTGCGCATGCAAATTGCAGAGCGTACTGAAGCGCCAATCTATGAGTTGGCCCACTTATTAAGAAACATTCCACCCGCTCGTTTATTCGATGAGAGTTTAAAGTTATTCCTAGCGGGCAAAGCGGCCGATAACTATCGCGGTTTAAGAGAGTTCGGTCTGTTTAGGTATTTTTTCCCAGTTGTTGATCAAGTGTTAAGTGGCAATCCAGAAGCAAAAGAAGAGCGCCTAATAGAATGCATGTTTAATAACACTGATGCTCGCATTAACAGCGGAAAATCCGTGTCGCCAGCATTCATTTTGGCTTCCATGTTATGGTACCCACTTGAAGGCCATGCGGATGAATTAGCCATAGAAAGTGGTTTATCTCCATACGACGCGTTCCAGTTAGCCATAAACGATGTATTGCACCGTATGGTACAAACAGTGGCCATTCCAAAACGATTTACTGCCACCATGCGTGAAATTTGGCAGTTCCAACATAGATTGACAAAAACCAGAGGCCGCCGACCAGCGCAGCTAATAGAGAATCCAAGATTCCGAGCCGCTTATGACTTTTTGCTGTTAAGGGCAGAAGCAGAAGGCGGTGAGCTGGCAGAATTGGCAGATTGGTGGACCCAGTACCAACAGACGGATGAGGCCAAGCAAATCACGCCTCGACCAGATAAGCGACGTTCATCGAGCAGACCTAACAAGCCACGTGCAACAAATGCTGTCACGTCAGAAGAAAAAAAACCTGGACGTTCAAAATACCGTAAACGCCGTCGTAGAAACCAGAATTCCAATGCCTCACAAGGTTCATAAGATGAGCATTTTAACTTACATTGGCCTGGGGGCTAACCTTAATGATCCAACTCAAACTATTCAAAAAGCAATAGAGGACATTAAGTCAATTCCACAGACGCAATTTGTCTCACAATCTCCGCTCTATTCCAGTGCACCAATGGGACCAGCAGATCAGCCCGATTATGTAAACGCAGTTGTATTGGTAAAAACCAGTCTGAGCGCGCATGAATTGTTTCAGCATACCTGCAATATTGAACTGCAACACGGCCGAACCAGAAATGGTGAACATTGGGGACCAAGAACGTTGGATTTGGACATTTTATTGTACGGTGAACGACTCATTGACGATGAACAACTAACCGTACCCCATTATGGTTTGAAAGAGAGAGAATTTGTCATTTACCCTATGCTCGACATTTCTCCAGAGCTCACATTACCTTGTGGCACTCAATTGCAAACCTTAACAGAGTCAGTGCCGCTTAACGGCATGTCCCCTATCTAAAATAATAAAAATCGATAAAGGTTTTAAGATGGCTAAAGTAACAACCTCCACCTTACTTAAAATGAAACAGTCTGGCGAAAAAATAGCGGCACTCACTGCCTATGATGCCAGCTTCGCCCAATTATTTGATGATCAAGGTGTACACGTTTTACTCATTGGAGATTCTTTAGGAATGGTACTGCAAGGTGACGACAGCACATTAAGCGTAACCAATGAGCAGATCGCTTACCACACTAAATCTGTACGTGCAGGCGCAAAAAATGCGTTAGTTATCGCTGATATGCCATTCATGACCTATGGCTCTACAGCCGACGCGTTTAAGAATGCCCATGAACTTATGGCCAATGGTGCCAATATGGTCAAAATGGAAGGTGGCCCATGGTTGTATGACACCGTCACACAACTGACACAAAACGGCATCCCGGTTTGCGGTCATTTAGGCCTTACACCACAATCGGTCAACGTTTTTGGTGGTTTCAAGGTTCAAGGTCGCGATAGAGAAAAAGCGCAAGAGATGATTGAACATGCTAAAGGTCTGGAAGCCGCAGGCGCACAACTTTTAGTATTGGAATGCGTACCTACTGAGCTGGCGAAGGCCATCACCGAAGCAATCAATATCCCAACAATAGGTATTGGTGCTGGTAATGTTACCGACGGCCAAATTTTAGTTATGCACGACATGTTTGGCATCAGCTCAGGCTATATTCCAAAGTTCTCCAAAAACTACATCGAACTGACTGGTGACATGCGTAAGGCCGTTGATAAATATATAGAAGAAGTTCAATCTGGCGAGTTTCCAGATGAAAGCCGTTCTTTTAGTTAAAATCAAACTGAGTTAACACAGCATCATGAAAATTATCGAAAGCCTTGCCGAGCTTCGCCAATGGCGGAAATCTCTAATGCGAGAAGGGAAAACCCTGGCGTTTGTTCCGACCATGGGCAACTTGCATGCCGGGCATATCCAACTTGTCACTGAAGCCCATAAACATGCGGATGTCGTGATCACCTCTATATTTGTGAACCCAATGCAATTTGGCGAAAACGAGGATCTCGATGCTTACCCCAGAACCTTCAAAGCAGATTGTGAAAAGCTGGACGCCGCTGGTAATCATGTTGTGTTTTATCCCAGCGTAACGGATATGTACCCAAATGGCCTGAGTGAGCAAACCTACGTTGAAGTACCAGAAAACGAATTTACCTTGTGTGCGGAAGCCACTCAGCGTCCAGGACATTTTCGAGGCGTTTCAACGGTGGTCACTAAGTTATTCAATATGGTGCAACCAGATGTAGCCTGTTTTGGCGAAAAAGACTTCCAGCAACTTAGGTTGATAAAAGCCATGGTGCGTGACTTAAACATGCCGATCGAAATCATCGGCGTTCCTACAGTACGGGAAGAGTCTGGATTAGCTAAAAGCTCACGAAACGGCTATTTAAGTTCTGAAGAATTGGTCATCGCCCCAGCATTAAATCAAGCGTTAAATAGGATAAAAAAGGCTTTATTAACTGGTGACACAAGTTACACGGAGTTAATGAATCAAGCCAAAGAGTCCATCGATTACGCAGGTTTGAAGACTGACTATGTGGTGATCCGTGATGCCCAATCTATGGCACCGGTGAGCGATGAAACTCAAGACATAGTCATTTTAGGTGCGGCGTACCTAGGAAAAGCACGCCTTATCGATAATTTAAACTTTATCCGTTAATCTTACTCAGAATAGCTGGCAAACTACGCCAGCTTTCTTTGGCAATCTCTTTCTGCTCATCGAGCACATCCTGAAGAATTTTCTCCGTCGTCAATGGATTGGCCAATACACACCTGAAGACAGTGATCGTTTGCCCATCATGTGCCCCCGGTGACAAACGTGTCCGCGATACAAAGGATTTACCTGACTCACGTTGTTTTTTCTGAATGAATTTAGTTAAGTCATTTAGCAGTTCGTTGATGATTTGCTTTTCATCCGCGTCGCAGGTTTTCATATAGTCCTGAACGGCTTTAGGTACATAACGATAGGTTAACAAACACAACTCAGGTTCAGATACCAATTCAAAGTCAGGGTTCTGACTTATGATCTGAGCGAAGTACTTAGCCGTATTAATGCTTCTATCAATCAATATCTGATAGCCTTTACGCCCTAAAATCTTTAAACAGGCATAAACCAGCATAGACATGCCTGGACGACTCCCCTCTAACGTATGGGAACCTAAATCTTTAGATCCTCGACGAAGAATATACTCAGCGTGATGTTCAATAACATCGGTAGAATGCGGATCTTTGAACAAGACCATACCTGCGCCCATTGGCACGTACATTTGTTTGTGTGCGTCAATCGTGATGGAATCAGCTCGTTCTATGCCTTTTAACAACGGTCTTTGGTTATCCGACAATAAAGTTGCGCCGCCCCATGCCGCATCCACATGAAAATGGATCCCATGTCGTTCTGCAAGGTCGGCCATTTCATCTAAAGGGTCGATGTTGCCCGTTTCCGTGGTCCCAGCGACACCCACTAAGGCCAAAATACCGGCATTTTCTTGTTTTAACTGTTTTATTTTGTCCGCTAATTTATCTATTTTTATCTTATTGTTGTCATCTGTTTCAACCGTAACGATATCCTGTCGGCCCAGACCAAGCACATCAGCGGCTTTGCCCAAAGAATAGTGACCACGCTCAGAAACGAGCACGACCATGCGCTCATAACCATAGTGGCTCATGGCCCTGAACAATCCTTCCTTCGCCACCCCTTTAAAGTCCCCTTCAGGACCTAATAGGGTGTTACGCGCAATCCATAAAGCACTGATATTGGCGACGGTACCACCGGAGCAAAATGCGCCCAATGAGGTATCCGCACTGTGCATGAATGTTTGATAAAACTCATCACTGTCTTTTTTTTCAGTCCTCAGTGAACCATAAGCAATGCGGTGCAACATTCCGATGACCTGACGTTCTAACGGAGTAAAGGCTTTGGATGTTTCAATTTTTACCAGGTTTTGATTCAAGCCAACCATGAGTTTTGATAAAGGCAGCAGAAAATAAGGCAATGCTGATGTCATATGGCCAATAAAACTAGGGCTCGATGTATGTACAGATTGTGCAACTAACTTATCCAGAAGATCATCCGCAACATCGGAAACAAACTGGGGCTCTTCTGGCATCAGTGAATCTATAAAGTCTTGCTCAATATCAGTTAACGGTTTTTCTACCGCTACAATATTGTCTCTTAGAAAGCCATCCAGGTTCTGGGAAACTTCTTTTTCAATGCGCGCCAGAGTTGAATCTGGAGCTTCAGGTATAGTAAAGATGCGAAACAAATTTTGTTCTGTCGCAGCAGCAAATCGTTTGTCTGACATTCTCGAATTAACGGCAAATAAAATTTTCAGTACTTTACTGTAACTCAGTTGTAATGTCTGCAATTAGCGAGACAAATTCGCTTTTTATCTAAAAAAAACCGCCTGAGAGCCAAGTCACAAGCGGTAAATTGGAGGTTATAATGGTTACAAAAACATAACCTAAGTGGTTGGGAAAAAACTCAATAATAGTGAATGAGTTACAATGATAGTGATGCCAAAATCAACCCAGCTTCCACCACAACTATCACACTTAGCGCAGTGGTTAAAACAAACTTTTTGGGTTTAACATGATTCATTTTGTCACCTTATTGTTTTCATTATCATTAAGTTAATGACAGTACTACAGGATAGGTGCCAACATTCTAAACCATTGAATAAAAAGGACTAAATCACAAACCAAGCGTACTCGAATGAAATACCAATAATGGAAAAGACCATAACCTGGTCAAATATACTAATTATTGAGTTCAGCAACTAGCTGTACACTCTTTTGTCCGCTAGCCCAGTATTTTCGTTCAAATGGGGTAATAGACTCTTCAGAGCTGTAGTCCATGACATCAGCTTTAATACCGCACTGTTCCAACGCCATCGCAAACTCCTGAATATAAATGGGCCAGTTGCTGCGAACCGTTAATTGCCCGCCTAGTTTTGGAATGTACTTAAACACTGGCGCACCATGCCAACGACGTTGTAAATGTTTACTCTTCGGCCAGGGATTGGGATACAAAATAAAATGTGCTTTGATGGGCCAGTCTGCATCCGCAATCATACGCCATAAGTCGTTAAGATCACCGCGTACCAATTCACAATTGTTAACTTTGTTTAAGTGATGATGTTCATGTTTATCGATTCGATGCTCAGACTTATCAATACCTACGACAAAACAGTCTGGATTTGCCACTGCATGATGGTAACTACTCTCACCAACGCCACAACATGAATCTAAGATAATAGAGCCATTTGGATTTTGATTTAAGAATGCTTCAACCTTAGTTTGCAAATACTCAAAAGTTGCGACTGAGAATGGCGCATAAGGTTTTCGAAATTCAGAGTTTAAATGTTTATCTACGACCTTAATTAAGTCTTCATGCACGCCCGATTGATTGCTCGTAATGCTACGTGAATTACCGTCACTCATGATTTAGATTAAACCTTCTTCACAAACTTAGTTAAGATCACGATCTTCTGACCATTAACGCGACCTTCTATGTGCTCCGGGTTTGAAGTTAACGAAATCCCACGAACTGTCGTCCCTTGTTTTGCGGTAAACCCTGCTCCTTTTACAGGCAGGTCTTTAATTAAGTATACGTTATCCCCTGCCGACAACTTGACTCCATTGGAATCAATCGCCTCAACATCATTATCCGCCGTCAAATGGGCTAACCCAGATTCAGCCCACGACTTAATTTCGTCGTCCAGATACATCATATCTAATAAGTCTTGCGCCCAGGTTTCCCCAGCAGCGTTAAGTATGTTCAATTGTTGAAATGACAATACCTGTACAGCAGGAGTTTGACTCCACATACTGTCGTTCAGGCAACGCCAATGGCTGACATTTAGCTCTTCCGTTTGAGAGAGCTGTGACATACAAGTACCACATACATAAACACAATCATCAGAATTGTCGCCTGATTTCGGCGCGACAGCGTAAACTGACAAGTTCTCCGCCGCTTTACATAGCTCACATTGGTTTTCGCTTCGTTGTTGTAATGTTGACTCTATAGACATAGTCACTCCTGATAACAGTGCATATTAAACGAATAGACGGGCACGCCTAAATGGGGCCGAATTATGCCTATATGTAGTATTGAATGAAACCGCTGGATATCAATTAATTGTTTGGTTGTTTCTGAACCACATCTAATATGGCGGATATCCACTCACCTATTATGGGAATGAACTCCATTTGAGACAAAACGTATACCAGCGTAGATAACACGACCGTAGCACCCAATACACTACCCAAGCCAAACGCAACGCCTTTTAATAAATGAAACCACAGTAACCGTGGAATGGAATTGTAAGTTTGAATCAGTTTGTGATTATTAAGCTGATTAAGCTCTTTGTGAATCGATTGAGTCTGCTGATAAAGCTGTAAATAGTCTTGCTTAGAGATAATGTCGTCTACGGATTCAGCTTTTTTTTCTGTCATTCTTATTTTTCGTTATCAAAGATAATTTCGACTATGTCTTCCTTTATGTCATTGTAATCGAAGTCGGTCAAGCCCAACACATCCAGCACATTATTCCTCAACAACAGCCAGTCCCTGGCAGGCCTGCAAGATCGCTCTTCATTTGTAATGTTTTCCGCCATCTTCAGGATCGCAAAACATATTTGTTCATTGGAATCATGCAGTTCATTCAGGTAGTCCATATCGTGATGATGTAATATCAACTGACAAATTCCTTTTGGCAAATGCCATGTGCTAGCGAGGTAATAGCCTATAACTGGGTGACTCGTTTTATATTTCTTTTCTTCATATCTGGGCAAGCTGTGTTGCGGATTCATGTCCGCAAAATCTCTAAGTGCGGCATAGTTTTGATATTTAATGGCCATGGGCGGTACCCCACAGTCATGAAATAACCCTAAGGTATATAAATCTTCGACTGGCACCTGGCTTTTTACTAAATTCCCTAAATACATGGCAATATCTGCTATAGTGGCCGAGTTATCCCAAAACTGGTTTAAGCTTATACAGCTTTTACTCGGGTCAAATGCCTCTTTAAGTTTCAAACCTCGCACTAACGAAAAAGCGCCTTCAAGACCTAAGAACATAACAGCCTGCCGTATATCTGAAACGGTTCGAGCAAGGCCATAAGCCGGAGAATTGATGGTTTTTAAGATTGCCGCCGAAATCGCGACATCTTTAGCAATGACATCCGCAACGTCAGATAACAATGGCTCTTCTTGCTCAGACAGTGTTTTCAAATCAGCTAACAATTCCGGCTGAGGCGGAATAACAAATGATTTGTTAATTTGTTGTAATACACTGTCGTTCACTTCAATCATATAGAGACCTGATTGCTTTTAAAATCAATAACTAAAGGTTATAGAAAGTACAGAAACCACTTTCGGATTATCTGAGTTTAGGCCATATTTTAAAACCCGCCTAAATACTCCAGATTATTTTTCGGGCAATTTGCACTTGCCACTTTTGCAACCATGAAAACAGTTTTGAGTTGATAAGTGTTTACTACAGAAGAATCACATTTTTTGATGTATCTCAATCGGCAATACGAAGGTTCTTCTATTATCAAAATTGGAGGTGATAACCGTGCAAAATAAACAAGTGTTAATGAGACTTAAAATTGTCATGGTGTGTGGCTTGCTGATGGTATTGGCAGGGCATGTTATTTTGAGTTACACCAATATCCCCGAAACCTACGGACCTAAAGGGTTTATGACGGGGGCAATGATGATCGCCTTCGGGTTAATTTTGTCACTACCGACAAAAATGTACCTAACGTTCTTATTTGTGACACGAGAAAATAGGCTAAATAAAGAAATAAACTGCAAAGCAGAGTATAAACAGGAGCCAGACTAGGCTCCTGAGAAAGGATTAACCATTATTAGTTTGTGCTCTAACTCCCAATAAATGACAAATTGCGTAGGTCAGTTCACTTCGGTTCAGTGTATAAAAGTGGAAATCTTTAACCCCTTCCTTAGACAACACCTTAACCATGTCCATCGCGATGGAAGCACCAACTAAATTTCGTGTTGTCGCATCATTTTCTAAACCATCAAACGAGTCATGTAACCAGTTTGGTACGTTAACATTGGTCAAGCCTGCAAAACGTTTTAACGTGTTGAAGTTTGTCACTGGCAATATCCCAGGTACAATTTCCGCTTCTATCCCTGCGGCCACACAGCGGTCACGAAATCGTAAATACGTTTCCACATCAAAGAAAAACTGAGTGATCGCACGATTGGCTCCCGCATCTATCTTTCTTTTAAGATTAATTAGGTCCGCTTGGGCATTTCTCGCTTCAGGATGCACTTCCGGATATGCCGCAACTGATATTTCAAAATCATTCACCGATTTTAAGAGTTTTACCAAATCCGAAGCATACATATGTGGCTTTTCGCTGTTATTAGGTAAGTCTCCGCGCAACGCTACTATGTGACGAACTCCATGCTCCCAATAATCTCTGGCGATAGCCTTTAGCTCTTCTTCATTTGCATCGATACAAGTCAAGTGTGCAGCGGTCGCTAAGTTGGTTTCATGTTGAATGCGTTTAATCACGCCGTGAGTACGATCTCGAGTACCTGAACCAGCGCCATATGTCACTGACACGAATTTTGGATTCAATGGCGTTAAACGCTCAATCGAATTCCACAATGTTTTTTCCATTTGCTCTGAGTTGGGCGGGAAAAACTCAAAAGAAACGTCAATCTTGCCTTTAATGTCCAGAAGGTTGTTATTTATTGATTCCAATTGTTGTGCATGATGAAAAGCCATATCACCCTCTTATTTCAATTCGGTTGTTGGGCCCGAACCATTGGCCGGCGCAACAAGTTGCAAGATAAATTTGTTTAAATCGATATTCACTGCCGTAGCTGTTACCACCGCACCAGCACCAGGGCCACGAATAATAAGCGGGTTTTGCTGATAGAAATCTGTGTTTAGCGTAAACACGTTGTCCGACGGTGTAAGTTGTGTCAGTGCGTTATTCGCGCCTAAGGCAACCAACTTAACTTCGCCTTCAACCACTTTATCAACAAAAGTCGCCTTGGCCTGATACGCAAGTTTTAAGCCTTTCTGCGCGGCATCTTGATATTGGTCGGCCATATACGAATCGATTGCCGTTTTGTTTGACCAAAATGCATTCAAATCACCTTCTAAAAGTTCTTTTGGTAACAATGGCTGTACTTGGATATCTTCCAGGCTCAGTGAATATCCGGCGACACGAGCTAGGATCAATAACTTACGTTGGACATCAGTGCCAGATAGGTCGTCTCTTGGATCAGGTTCAGTTACGCCTGCTTCTTTAGCTTCACGAACTAATTCAGTAAAGCTCTGCTCACCGTCATAATTAGCTAACAAGTAAGACAAACTACCGGAGAAAACACCTGAAACATGATTAATTTTATCTCCAGCTTGCAATAGCTCAGATAAGCTTGACTGAATCGGTAAGGCTGCACCAACCGTGGCATTTATGCCCCAAAATAGCGCATGTTGTTTAAACGTCTGCACCAATAACTTATGTCTTTCTATCGACTTAGTTAGAGGTATTTTGTTTGCCGAAATAACGTTCCAACCACGTTGTGCAAATTCGAGGTAGTTATCCGCAACCAGACTGCTGGCAGTAAGATCTAGTACAACAACATTCGGTAACTGGCATTCTGAAACCTGCCCTATTAACTGATTTAATTCGCCCACATTTGAGTGTTGTTTGAAGTTAACAATTTGCTCTTTTGTAACGCCATTAACATCTAAAATAAAACGAGTGGAGTTCGCGACTGCTACCACATTCACATCTGCCAAACCTTTAAGCTTAGCCTTCTGCTCAGTAAAACCTTCCAACCATGCAGAGCCAACCAGACCCTTGCCTAATACAACCAGGTTTACTTTCGGTAAATTTAAATCTGACACATCTAATCCTCTCTCTTTACCACAATGCAGCTAATGCAGGGCTTAATCGACAAGCCGCCGACTCTATTGAGTCTTCAATGACAGACTCTAACTTAGTGACAACACTCTGTTTTTGATTGTTGTCCTGTTCTTTTGAATAATTTTCCACTGCCACAAAGGCTTGCAATAGATCGGCAATCAAATCCGTTTTATCTTCCACACCAACTGACAAGCGAATTAACTGACTGGTTAATCCAGCCGTTTTTTGAGCTTCTTCATCCATGGCTGCATGTGTCATTGTCGACGGATGGCAAACCAAACTTTCAGTACCGCCTAACGATTCTGCTAATGTGAATAATTTAAGACTGCGTAAGAAGACCTGCACTTTTTCCAGATCACCTTTAAGCTCAAAGCTCAACATGCCAGCATGATATTGGTGTTGTTCACGCGCCAGATCATAATCAGGGTGATTTTCCAAGCCTGGGAAGTTTACTTTTTCAACGAGTTCATGGGCGGAAAGGATCTCTGCGATAGCCTGCGCATTAAGGCTATGTTGCTTGATACGCAAGCCCAGCGTACGAATACCGCGTAGGATCAAATAACTGTCAAATGGCGAGCCCGTCACGCCGGTGTTGTTTGCCCACCAGGCTAATTGCTCATAATCTTCTTCATTAGCACATACTACAGCGCCAGAAACCACGTCGCTGTGACCATTTAAATATTTAGTACTGGAGTGAACAACAATGTCAGCACCTAATAAAATCGGACGCTGACCAAGCGGAGATAAAAAGGTGTTATCTACGACCACGCGAGCGTTCAGTAATTTAGACTGATTAGCTAACTTTTTAATATCGGTAATGCGAAGAAGCGGGTTACTCGGTGTTTCAATCCAAATCAGATTCGGCTTAGCAGCTTGAATTTGTTGCTCAATGTCATCGGCATAATAATCAAGCCAAACTAATTTGAAAGCACCGCGTTTTGCCAAACTATCAAATAATCGATATGTACCACCGTAACAGTCCTGAGGTGCAACGATTACGTCATCCTTACTTAGCAGCTGCAACACCAGATTAACCGCGGCCATGCCAGATGACGTAATTACCGAACCAACGCCATTTTCCAATTCAGTTAACGCATTAGCTAATAAATCTCTTGTTGGATTTCCACTACGACCATATTCGTACGCAGGGCGATTATCCAAATCTTCAAATCGGTAGTTGCTTGCCATGTATAGAGGTGGCACAACCGACTGAAAGTTATTGTCAGAATTTAAACCTGTTTGCACTGCCACAGTAGCGGTGGCGTAGTCAGATTTTGCAAATTGTGTCATGTCAACCTCAGACTTTTATACGTTTAGATGGCTAAACTATAACTTCATTATCTTTGATGTCAACCTTCTAGACGTCTAAACTGATAGAAATCGATAATTTGACTAATTTTATTAATTCAATACAATTTCACCGTCTTTAATCCTTATTTGTTTTGAAATTCGAATTAGAATTAAGTTTCTTTCGAAAATTCAATAAGTCAGCGAAAAGACTGGCAATTCAGAATGTCAAAACAGAACTACAACATGTGAACATTACGGGTGTAATATGGCTAAGTGGAATGGTGAATACATTCACCCTTACGCAGAACACGGCAAAAAAGCAGAAAAAGTTAAAAAGATCACCGTATCTATCCCACTAAATGTCTTAAAAGTCTTAACTGACGAACGTACACGACGCCAAGTGAATAACTTGCGACATGCGACAAATAGTGAATTGTTATGTGAAGCATTTTTACATGCATTTACTGGCCAACCTCTACCAGCGGATGCAGACTTGGCAAAAGATAACCCTGAACAAATTCCAGAAAGTGTTCGGGACATCTTAGTTGAAATGGGAAAGAGTATTCCTGAACTAGAAGACTAATAGTGAGATATTGCGAATTAAGTCTTAATAAAAAACCGCCAAGTGGCGGTTTTTTATTATTCATTTCAGAAGTTTAAATATTCGCAACTCCCGACTTTATTGCCGCATCTGAAACCGCTTTTGATACACGTTCCAACAAACGCGGATCCATTGGTTTAGGTATAATGTAGTCTTTGCCAAAGTTAAGTTCTTTAACGCCTGCCGCTTCAAGTACGCTTTCAGGAACGGGTTCTTTCGCCAAACTACGTATCGCTTCAACCGCCGCCACTTTCATTTCGTCATTAATGGCAGAAGCTCTTACATCTAATGCGCCACGGAATATGAAAGGGAAACACAGTACATTATTTACTTGATTTGGATAATCTGAACGGCCCGTCGCCATGATCAAATCATCTCTGGCTTCCAGCGCAGCCTCTGGTTTTATTTCCGGATCAGGATTCGAACACGCGAAAACCACTGGGTTAGGCGCCATCAATTTCAATGCTTCTGGTGATAACAAGTTTGCGCCGGATACACCAACAAATACATCAGCTCCAGTTATAACATCTTCCAACGTCCGTTTGTCCGTATTGTTGGCAAACAACGATTTATATTCATTTAAGTCGTCACGGCGTGTATGTATTACTCCCTTGCGGTCCAACATATAAATACGTTCACGTTGCGCACCACATTTTATCAGCAATTCCATGCAAGCTATCGCTGCCGCACCGGCCCCCAAACAAACGATTGTACAATCTGGCAACTTTTTACCTTGAATTTCCAAGGCATTTAACATGCCAGCCGCAGTAACAATTGCCGTTCCGTGTTGATCATCATGAAATACCGGAACATGACAGCGTTTTATTAGCTCCTGCTCTATTTCAAAACATTCTGGTGCCTTTATATCTTCTAAATTGATGCCACCAAACGTATCGGCAATATTCGCGACCGTGTTAATAAATTCTTCCGTAGTACGGTGACGCACTTCAATATCAAAAGAGTCAATATTCGCGAAGCGTTTAAATAGAAGCGCTTTACCTTCCATCACAGGCTTTGACGCTAAAGGTCCTAAATTTCCAAGCCCCAATATCGCGGTACCGTTACTGATAACCGCTACCGTGTTGCCTTTTGCAGTGTACTTGTAGGCATTATCCGGATCAGCGGCAATCTCTCGAACTGGCTCCGCTACCCCAGGGCTATAAGCCAGTGCTAAATCATGTACCGTTTCAGCAGGCGTTGTTAAAGCTACTGAGATCTTTCCTGGTGTAGGTTCGGCATGATAATCCAAGGCTTGTTGTTTTAAATCTGACATGGGCATTATTCCAGTTGAAACATATTAAGAACGGTGTGGTAACTAAGGTCACTTTGAATATATACCAATTCAGAGAAAGAACTGTTTTCCGATGATTGTTTTAACCGCCAAGATTCAATCTGACTAGTTGAATTCTTTATCTGAATTGGTATTTGACTCATTACCTAGCGTAAATTTACTACTAAAGTTTTAGATAAAAAACCTTTTCACCGTAATAAGTTATAGCACAAACACCTGTTCATACCAGTTAGATGTAATTTAACTACAATTAGCAACAATTGGTGAAATTCATGCAACTTAATCATGATGCACTTTCAATTTCAGTTCAGATCTTAATTATCAGTTATTGCTAAATTGCGCCCATTTGTTGACAACTGTGCCGATCTTCAATCAGCGATAAAATTGTATACATGTAGATTAATTACAACATGTGAAAATTAGAAAATGTCGAATATTTTTTTGAGTTATGTGGGATTTTTAGAAAATTAGTCGATTTTAATGACTTTTCACTAAATCGTCTTAAAGAAGTTTGTGACATTTAGGTACAAAAAAAGCACCCTTAGGTGCTTTTTTCTGATGCCGGCAATTATTATTTTTTGCCCAACATGCTGAAACGCTTCTTGAACTTGTCAACACGACCACCAGTATCAACAGTACGCTGCTGACCAGTGTAGAATGGGTGACACGCAGAACAAACGTCTAAGTGTAAGTCTTTACAAATTGTTGAACGAGTAACGAATTTGTTGCCACATGAACAAGTTACGTTGATCTCTTCATACTGTGGGTGGATATCTTTTTGCATGGGATTACCTCATTGGGCCGTATCGCCATCCGGTCTTTGCCGAATACCATACGAAGTTAATAAAATTTAAGGGCGCGAATTATAAAGGTTGATGCGCAAAGATCAAGCGAAATATCTAACTCTAACGTCTAACCTGGCGTATGGACTCTCTTGCCGCTTTAATTTTGGCAACTTGCTCAGGATTCAGATAAATACTGCTACCGGGATATGGCTGACCAAACTGGTAGTTCCAGTTTGTCGGTTGAAATTCAGATACCAGACGATTAACACGATTGCACAACTTAACCTTGGGACGAAAACCCAAACGCTTTTCATACTGTTTCAAGTATTCACTATCTATTTGCTCAAACGCTAGAATACAGTATCCTTCCGTGGAATAGATTCTTGCTTCTTTTGCTGTAGTATCCAAACTGACAAAAGTGCATCCTAAGCAACTGACAATGCAAGCACTCAGAAAATTACGAAACGATGTCATTTTTATGATAACGCCAATAATCTAAACCTTAAACAAAGTAAGTGATTGCTTATTTGATGTCAAGCTATCTATAGGCTACTTATATCTATGATCAAAGAAAATCCAGTTGTACTGCGCGTCGTTTTACCTGTCCCATTAAGAAGTTCATTTGACTACTTGCCACCAAAGCAAACGTTAGGTGAAGGTATCTCTTTGATTACCCCAGAAAAAGGGCAAAGAGTCTTAGTTCCTTTTGGCCGACAAACCTTAATAGGCATCATTGTAGAGATTGGTACTGACAGTGAATTTGATTTAAAAAAATTAAAGCCTGCAATACAAATTTTCGAAGAAGACAGAGTTTTTGATAACCATTTAACTAAATTGTTGGATTGGGCGGCCAAGTATTATCAACATCCAATCGGCGAAGTATATTCAACGGCCTTACCGGGCGCATTAAGAGCCAGTAAAACGATTCAACAATTAAGTCCGTTATCCTTGTATAAATCAGCGACTATGCCAAGTATCAATGATGTTGCCTCAAACGCGACTCAGTTGAAAAAATTGATTGAATTGTTAGCTCAAGGTTCATTTGAAAGAGAAGAACTCACGGAAGCAGGTGTTAAATCCACTACAATTAAGAAATTTGTAGAGCAGCAATGGGCAAGCTGGAAAACGCCTGAAATTGAATTCAATGAAGTTTGTGAACATCAAATTGAAGGGGAATTGCAACTCAATACCGAGCAAGCTATTGCTGTATCCGCCATAAATCAATGTTTGCAATTCAGCTGTTTTTTATTAGATGGGATAACAGGTAGTGGAAAAACCGAAGTCTACCTTCAAGCAATCAAGAAGATCCTTCTTCAGCAACAACAAGTTTTAGTATTAGTACCTGAAATAGGTCTGACACCTCAAACAATCAGCCGGTTTAAGAAAAGGTTTTCAGTTGACGTGACCTTGTGGCACTCCGGTATGACTGACAAGCAGAGATTTAGTACTTGGTATCAAGCACGTACGGGCAAGGCAAAAATAGTCATATCTACCCGTTCTGGCGTGTTTCTGCCGTTTAAAAATTTGGGTCTCATTGTCATGGATGAGGAACATGATGCCTCCTTCAAGCAAGCGGAAGGATTTAAATACCATTGCCGCAGTCTGGCGCTTTACCGTGCAAACCAGCTTAACATTCCCATAATACTGGGTACGGCGACACCTAGTTTAGAAACGCTTTTAAATGCGCAGTCAGGTAAATATCAACACTTAACGTTAAGACAAAGAGCGGCTGGCAGCCTATTGCCAGAAATGCGCCTTTTGGACCTTAATAGATGTCAGGTAAATGCTGGTATAGGTCATCCACTTTTGGAGCAAATTTCCGCGCGCCTCAAAGCTAAACAACAAGTCATGTTGTTTATTAACCGAAGAGGTTTTGCACCCGTTTTAATGTGTGAAGAATGCCACTGGCTAACAGATTGCCACAGATGCAGCAGTTATATGACGTTTCACAAGGGTCTCAATCGCTTAATCTGCCACCATTGTGGTCATCAACAAATGACGGTTAGGCAATGTGGCGGTTGCGGTTCTACACGCATCATTCCCGTTGGGTTGGGCACGGAACAACTTGAGTTGTCATTACAAGAGTTGTTTCCCAACTATCCTACTGTTCGGCTCGACCGAGATAGCACAAGTAAAAAAGGAGCATTTGACGCGCTTCTGGAAGATATTAACAAAGGTGAACCACAAATCATCATTGGCACCCAAATGATTGCTAAAGGACATCATTTCCCAAACGTCAGTTTAGTCGGCATTGTCGATGTTGATGGAGCGCTATTTAGCAGTGATTTTAGAGCCGCCGAAAAATTAGCTCAGCTTATTGTGCAGGTCAGTGGACGGGCCGGAAGAGGCAGTATAAAGGGGCAAGTTTGGTTGCAAACTAAATTTCCGGAACACCCAGTTATTCAAGATCTCGTCAACAATCATTATGAGGATTTCGCAAAATTTGCACTATCTGAACGACAAATGATGCATTTACCCCCCTATTCTCATCATATTGCACTTAGAGCAGAATCATCATACGAATCATTAGGTGCGGAATGGCTGGCACAACTCCTACCTCACTTGAACCAATATGAGAACCTTTTGTGTCTCGGACCAACGCCAGCTCCTATGATGAAAAAAGCAGGTAAATATCGCTTTATACTTACTATTCAGTGCCGATCTCGGTCTTATCTGCATAAAATTGTTAATTGGCTAATACAAAACTTGGATACTCTGCAAAAGGATAATAGAATCCGCTGGTCCATCGACGTAGATCCGATCGACCTAAGTTAATTTCAATGAATTAAGGCTCTCTGCCCACAAATGAAAAATAAAGATTACGTTGGCCAGTCCAATAAACGAAAGAAACCTGCGCCTAAGCCTCAACAAGTTTCTCGTCCTCCATTTCCCTTAGTTAGATTCATCGTTGTTATGTCGCTTGTGGCGGGTTTTGGTTATTTCTTATACAAGATTACAACCAATAACCCGAATGCCCCCCAAGTCACCACAACACCAAAATCAGTTAAAGAGAGCTCAAAACCAAAAGAGAGAGTGCTGCCGCCAGCTCCGAACGATGAAGAATGGCAATTTATTGAAGAATTAGAAAACAAACAAGTAGATGTGACTACAGATACCTTGGAAGCCAAAGGCCCATTTTTAATGCAATGTGCGTCATTTAGAAACGAGTCTGACGCCCATTCGTTGAAAGCTAAAATCGCATTTAGCGGCTTTGAATCCCAAGTAAGAGCAGCAAAAGGGACGACTGGCCTGTGGCACAAAGTTATTCTTGGGCCATTTGAAAGAAAACGTGACGCGGAAAAAACGCGCCACATCTTAAAAAGAAACAACATAAATGGCTGTGCCATTTGGAACTGGAACCTGGATTAGAACTTAATCTGGACGCATTTATACTTTTTGTAAGGGCTAAGTCTTAAATTGCGTCAAGATTTCTCGTAAACCAGCACCTAGTTGCGCTAAGCTGGTGGATGCCTGTTTCGTCTCTTGGCTAGTTTGAGTGACTCTGCCTACGGAGTCACTAATACCATCAATATCGTCGCGCATTTGCCCGACGTCGTGCTGGTTAGCTTGTCCAAGCTCTGCCAGTTGCTTGTTTTCATCACTTAGCGTTAATACCGTTTGTTTAATTTCAGCCAATGAACCAACTGTTGTCTGCGCGGCCCCAACCGCTTCATTTGCTTTTTGTTTATTGGTTTCCATTGAACCTACGGTTGAGGAAATTGATGTGACTATCTCTTCCAGAATGGAGTTAATTTCATAGGTTGAATCATGGGTTCGAGAGGCTAGTGTTCTCACTTCGCCTGCAACGACAGCAAAGCCTCGGCCAGATTCACCCGCACGCGCCGCCTCAATTGCCGCATTAAGGGCCAGTAAGTTGGTCTGTTCAGCGATTTCAGCAATGGTTTTTACCACTGAGCTAACTTTGTCGCCAGCCTGTTTCAAGCTTAATAACATTTCGGCAGACACTTCTATATCTGACGACAATTCAGAAATTATGTTTGCAGTATGTTTTATATTGTCAGAACCTTGTTCTACCTGATTGGCACCGGTAGATGCCATGGAAGAGGCCACTTGTGAACGATTAGCGGTATCAACAATGCTGTTTTGCACCTGACTAACACTACTCAACATGGTTTCCACGGTTGCGGATAAGTTCACGATTTCCTGATCTGACAAAGTCGCACTGTGATTCAATAATTCAATAGACTCTTGCAATACCCCAGCGGAATTTGCAATTTCACCATTTACTTTGCGGTAAGCGCCTAATAATTCATTGACACTATTTGCGGTGACCGCAACTTCATCTTTAGTATTTACTTTAACGTCCTGACGTAAATCATGACTGTCGACGATATGGTCCAATTGGTGGGATAACGATTTAACCGGGGAAACTATGGTGTTTTTGGCCAATAAAAACGCCAGGACCGTTATACCCGCTATCAAAATAATGCTCAGAGTTAGCCACATCACCATATTATCGATGTCTGTACTGATATCATTGACCTTTTCATTTGCACTGCTAGAAACCGCTTTTTCAGCTTTAGTTAACACAGCTTCAATGTCGGAAGCGCTTTGCTGCATTTGTGTCAACAACTCTCGCGCTTTATCCCAGTCCACATCACTTTGTGCCATCACGCCGCCAAATTCATCAAGAATTGACTGCATAGTGGAGACATCTATTTTTCTTGCCCCTGAGTAACCACGGGCTACCACCGGAATGGCTTTATTTATCGCAGCAAATTCAGTGCCTTGAATACTTTGATATTCCTGCGCCTCTATCGTGTATCCATATAACCCATACGCCGCGACCAATAATCGACTCAAACTGCCATTTGCCTGTTTAACACCTTGCAACGTCGGTAAACTTTCCCCTACAAATTGGTCCGTAACATCGTCAATCATGGACAATTTACTGAATAAAACGCTGGTCATTATGGCTAACAACACCAAAATGGCAGCGTATCCCACTACTACTTTACGGCTAATCGAGTTTATCAAAGTGTTTCCTTAATCGAGACTTTCAGATCACTATCGACATGTTGACCCGTGATCTTTAGATATTCTTTCATATTCAAATTTTGACCATGTACTTACATTTGTAAATGTGAAGTTGGAAATTAACTAATTTAATATTGAAAAAGCCAAATTGGTCACTACATACAGGAGTAATTCATCACTTAGGAGTGGACAATGACCACAATTGTTTCAGTTCGTCGCGGCGATAAAGTATGTTTGGGCGGTGACGGCCAGGTTTCCTTGGGCAATACCGTCATGAAAGGTAATGCCGTAAAGGTACGTCGACTGTATAAAAACAAAGTTATCGCTGGATTTGCCGGCGGTACCGCCGATGCATTCACCCTTTTCGAGAAGTTTGAAGCCAAACTAGAAATGCATCAGGGCCATTTAACCAAAGCCGCCGTTGAACTTGCAAAAGACTGGCGCACCGACAAGATGTTAAGAAAACTGGAAGCGCTACTTGCGGTAGCCGACGAAACGGCATCACTGATCATTTCAGGCAATGGTGACGTTATCCAACCTGAACATGACTTAATTGCCATCGGCTCAGGTGGTCCATTTGCGCAAGCAGCCGCCACCGCACTTATTGAAAATACCGAACTACCAGCACGTGATATTGTTGAAAAGAGTTTGAATATCGCTGGAAACATATGTGTATTTACCAATACCAACTTAACTATTGAAGAGTTATAAACAGGATCCGAACCCTATGTCAGCTATGACCCCCAGAGAAATCGTTCATGAATTAGACCAACATATCATTGGTCAGGACCAGGCAAAACGCGCAGTGGCTATTGCCTTGCGTAACCGTTGGCGTCGTATGCAACTAGACGAAGAGTTGCGTGCCGAAGTTACTCCAAAGAACATATTGATGATCGGCCCTACCGGTGTTGGTAAAACAGAAATTGCCAGACGTCTGGCTAAACTAGCCAACGCTCCGTTTATCAAAGTAGAAGCCACAAAATTCACAGAAGTGGGTTATGTCGGTAAAGAAGTCGAAAGTATCATTCGCGACTTAACGGAAGTGGCGGTTAAACTGACTCGCGAAATTGCTATTCAGAAAAACAAGTTTAAGGCCGAAGAAGCCGCCGAAGAGCGTATTCTTGACGCCTTGTTACCTCCAGCTCGCGATACCTTTGGTCAGGTGGTAGACAGCGACCAACCGGAAAGCTCAACCCGTCAGGTGCTTAGAAAGCGTCTGCGCCAAGGCGAACTTGACGACAAAGAAATTGAAATTGACGTCGCGCAAAAAGAAATTGGCGTTGAGATTATGGCTCCTCCTGGTATGGAAGAAATGACCTCACAACTTCAAGGCATGTTCCAAAATTTATCCGGTGAAAAGAAAAAGTCTCGCAAACTTAAAGTGTCTGTTGCATTAAAAATGTTAATCGACGAAGAAGCGGCGAAGTTAATCAATAACGATGACTTAAAAGAGCAAGCCATCGAAGCGGTAGAGCAAAACGGCATTGTATTTATCGATGAAATTGACAAGATCTGTAAACGTGAGGGTGCTAATAGTGCCGATGTCAGCCGTGAAGGTGTGCAACGTGACCTATTACCTCTAGTAGAAGGTAGTACCGTATCGACTAAATACGGCATGGTGAAAACCGATCACATGTTGTTTATCGCATCTGGTGCATTCCAGATGAGCAAGCCATCCGATCTAATCCCGGAATTACAAGGTCGTTTACCTATTCGTGTTGAACTCAACGCATTGACACCAGAAGATTTCGAACGCATTTTGATTGAGCCAAATGCTTCTTTAACGGAACAATATAAAGCCTTGTTAGCCACTGAAGGGGTAACCGTAGAGTTTACCGAAGATGGCATCAAGCAAATTGCTCAGGCCGCTTTCAGAGTTAATGAGAAAAACGAAAACATCGGAGCTCGTCGTTTGCATACGGTTTTAGAGCGATTGATGGAAGAGATTTCTTATCACGCTTCAGAAAAGGCAGGCGAAACTTTTGCGATTGACGCCAAGTTTGTTAAAGACAATCTTGAAGAAGTAGTTGAAGACGAAGATTTGAGTAAATTCATTCTTTAAACTACGTCCAACAAGCAAAAAACCGACTGCATTACTGCATTCAGTCGGTTTTTTCATTTGTGCGTAATAACAATTATTGCACTTTGTAACGTTCCACTTCCTGATGCAATATGGCCGCTTGTTTGGCGATATCGTCACTTGCTTCAGCGTTTGTCGCCGCTCTATGCTGGCTCTGTTCCGCTATATCCCGGATTTGAATTACGTGTCGACTCATTTCCGTCGCAACATGATCTTGCTCTTGCAACGAATTGCTGATCTGATTGTTCATTTCCACGACTTCATCCACCTGACTAGAAATGATCTTTAATGACTCTCCGGCTTGATTCGCCTGCTCAGAACATTCAATACCGTTCTGATAGCACTGATTAACCACTGAAACAATAGCTTGGGTACTAGCCTGCAACGAACTGATTATGGTTTCAATTTCACTAGTCGATTCTTGTGTTCGCATAGCCAAGCTTCTTACTTCATCTGCAACAACCGCAAAACCACGCCCCTGCTCTCCCGCTCTAGCAGCCTCTATTGCAGCGTTCAGTGCAAGTAAATTAGTTTGCTCAGCAATTCCTCTTATCGCATCAGAAACCGTACCAATCGACTGACTATCCCGCTCTAGCGTTTCCATTTGGCTTAGTGCATCTTGTAATTTGGTGGCCAGTTCGTCGATATTCGTAGCCGTTAACGCCACTTCATTAGACCCATTTTGTGCAAGCTCGCCCGTTTTATTTGCGGTTTTTGTCGCGATTTGGGTATTTTGATTGATATCCGATACCGTTGCCTGCATTTCAGCACCAGAAGTTGCCACCATGTCACTTTCCTGGAACTGCTTTTCCATGCCATCAAGTGTTTCTTTGGCATTTAGGGCTAACTCTTCAGATGCATGATCTAGCGTTTCCAAGGCCGCATTTACGTTAAATATCAGACTCTTGAAGTCAGCAACCAATGAGTTCACATCGTTCGCCAATTCGACTAATTCATCATTGCCCTTTGAACGCACAAGCCAAGTTAGATCATTTTTGCTTCTGATATGAGAAATAGCATTCCGCACCGCAAGAATAGGATTTATGATGCTTTTACTGGTAAAAAAGACCACGGCCATAACGGCAGACATGGCAATGATAAATACCGTTATTGCATGGATCAGTGCTTGTTGAATCGCCATATCCAGTTCTTGTTGTAGCTTAGCTATCAAGGTATTAAGAGACTTTTCCGTTTGGTGTATGGTATTTCTTAAATCTCCTAACAAACCTGACTTTTCGTCCAGGCCTATTTTTACTTCCGCATCCACCAACGCCTTAAATTTACTCTGATACACATTTAAAGAGGATTGGATTTGTTGTTTTAATCCAGAGCTCAAATTCTCCTCTGATAAATGTTGCTGAAACGTCGCCATGTTATTGTCAAACTTGCCCAGATATTTAGTATCCCGGCGCAACATAAAGTCCTTTTCTGCTCGGCGAAGCTGCAACATATCCGCCAACAACCTATAAGATTGATTTTGTTTTAACAGCTCCTCAACATCATGCACTGCACTTCTTAGTTCGCCATACAACCCATCTTTAGGGTGCAAACCTATTACTTTCTGAAACTCCACCAACTCTGTAAACTTATCCATGTAAGATTTGGCGATATTGATAAACGCATCAACCTCTCTTGCTTCAATTCCTAACTCTTCTGAAGCCTGTTTAATGTTAGTAACGTTGTTTTGAAGGACACCACTATTCTTCTTGAATTTGTCTAAGTACTTCATATCTTTGCGTGCCAAAAAATCTTTTTCATTACGACGCAACATTAAAGACTGGCCGCTGAGTTTTTCTACATTGGCTAAAGTATGAGCCAGATCACTCATATTATTTGCATTACTCACTAGAAGGATAAACAAAAGTGATAGTGCTAACGCGATAACAACTGCGTTAAAAGTTAGTCTCGACTTAATTGTCAAATTACTAAGGAAGTTCATTAGTGCCCCTTTATCTGAACAAGCTCGAATTTCGAATGATTGGTTGAGGCAATTGCGCGAACATTTATAGACTTTGACTACCTTTCGCGTCTTCCTTAAATCTTGCCTAATATTATCTAGTTATAACAAAAGATTGTCAGGTTTCCACTTTAGCGGCGTGAATTAATTTGAAGCTATCGTTATTCTCTTTGGAAATTTGTAATAAAAAATAATATCGCGTATAAAACCAATAGCTTGGCACAAGGTTATTAGCGAATGAAAATTACATTTTATGGAGTGCGGGGATCGATACCTACACCAGGTAAAGATACAAGTCGATACGGCGGCAACACGCCCTGTACGATAATAGAAAGCGACAATGGCCAGAAATTAATACTCGATGCCGGTACTGGTTTACGACTCGCGAGCGAAGAGTTTAAAGGGACAAACGAGCCCATTCATATTTTGCTAAGCCATCATCACTGGGATCACATCCAGGGCTTTCCATTTTTTGAACCAATTTTTGAACCTAACCGCCAGATCACTATCTTCCCAGGCCGAACAGTCAATGCACACGACACGGCCGTACTTGATCAAATGAGCAAAAGCTATTTTCCGGTCAAATTTCACCAGTTGCCATCCACTGTAACCATAAAAAAAATGAACTTTGACCAAGGAGTTGAGCTGGGCGATTTTTATCTACAATCCATTATGATGAATCACCCTGATGGCGGCACGGCATTTCGAATTGTTTGTGATGGCAAAGTATTAGTCTATGCGACGGATAATGAACTAAGAGCACCCGCGTCGCACCATCACCATAGCCTAGAAGAATGGATTAGCTTTTGCCAAGATGCCGATTTCCTAATCCATGATGCCCAATATATCGATGCAGAAATGAATCAAAAAATGGGCTGGGGTCACTCTACGATTTCCGATACCTTGAATTTGGCAGAGCTGGCTAAGGTAAAACTGCTATGCTTGTTCAGTCATGATCCGACACGCACTGACGACCAACTCGATGATTTAACAGCTAAAATCTTGACTGACAAACCTCCTTTTAGTTTTTTCTTTGCGAAAGAAGGCAGGAGTCTGCAAATTTAGCCAAAAAGAAAGACAAAACTACTCGTCAGCGATACTCGTTGTTGATCGTGCTCCCAATGGTGGTAATCACAGCGGATTGACGAACAAGATTGATGTCTTTGCAATTAAATTCAGTGCAGGTGGCGCCATTGATTCTGACTTTGATAGCAACAACGTGACAGCAGCAATATACTTGAATTGTTGGTGGACGATGCACAACACGTCCTTGCCATCGACGCCTCCGATAACCTATATTTCATAGGGTCAGCAAACTTTATTGGCAAAACGCAGAGCTTTATCGGCAAGTTGAATGGCAAAACTGGCAATACCGATACGACCTTTGGTAAAAACAGTTTGCCCGGATATTTTGCACCTTATGGTCGAACAGGCGGTATGGTAGACAGCAACGCCTTTGCCGTGAACGTCTGTAATGCAACATTCTACGACAAAAATATACTAACGTTCGATGGCAAAGTTATAATAGGCACCACTGGTCAAAGTCATGAACAATTTAGCGATGGCCTATTACTTAAAATCAGCGAATCACAAGATGATTCAGCAACAGGCTATACTGTAAATACTGGAGGCGCTTAATGACAACTAGGCGGCGCACCTTATGAAGATAACGTTTTATGGCACAAGAGGCTCCTGTCCCACCCCAGGTGAGGAAACGCTAAAATATGGCGGTAATACCGCCTGCGTTTTGGTTGAATCAAATAGCGGCCGTCGCCTTATTTTAGATGCTGGCACGGGCATTCGTGTTTTAGGGGAAGAATTCAAATTGCACAATGAAGATGTGCACATTCTTTTATCCCACAATCATTATGATCACATACAAGGATTTCCTTTTTTCAAACCCTTGTATCAAAAAGATAGAAAAATCACTGTCTATCCGGCCCAAACTATTCCTAATGAACCAAGAGCAATCATAGAGCAAATTAGAGGCAGCTATTTTCCACTAGAAGAAAATGAATTGGCTGCCACTTTGCACTTTGAAACACCAAACTGGAATAATCAGCCCGTCACTATAAACGGGTTTCATGTCCACAGACGTGGTATCAACCACCCAAATGGTGGCATGGCCTATATTGTTGAACTCGATAACAAACGAGTTGCCTACGTCACAGACAATGAATTAAACCCACCTAATGAACAAGTAACAACCCCACATGAGTGGAAAGAATTTTTGCTAGGGGTCGATTTGGTCATACATGACGGTCAATACGTTGAAAATGATATGCCACTGAAACATGGATGGGGACATTCACTTATCTCTGAAGTCGTCGACTTGGCCAACTGTACTAAAATCGACAACTTAGCGATTTACAGTCATGATCCTGAACGGACGGACGAGGAGCTCGATTTTTGGCAAGAAAAGATTAACAAGATGAATTTAGAATATAAGGTATTTTTTGCACGAGAGGGACAGGTCATTGAACTTTAATGGTCAGATATCATTGATTATTCTGGCGAAGCTCTTGCTTAGTCCATATACTGCGACACAATGCAAAATGACCATTGCTCAAAATAGAATAGCAATGAATAGAGAGAATAGATGACAAACGACTTTAGCCAGTCGGCGCTTGAACACCTAATCGATATTGGTGTTGAATTGTCGACCGAACACGATACGACTAAACTATTGGAGCACATTCTTGTGAGCGCCAAGCAGTTGTCGCAATCTGACGGTGGCACCATCTATTCGATTACCGATGCACAAACCCTCAAATTCGAAACTTTATTAAACGATACATTAAACATGTATATGGGTGGCACGTCGGATAAACCCATTCCATTTCCTGAAATCCCCATGTACGTGGATGGACAGCCCAATTATAATGCTCTGGTAGCCTATGCGGCTGCTACCGACCAAGTCATTAACATCTCAGACGCCTATGAAGCTGGCAATTTTGATATGAGTGCCGCACGGCGAATGGATGAAAAAACCGGATACCGCACTAAGTCTGTGCTAACCATTCCGATGAAGAACCATGAAAAAGAACTCATCGGTGTTCTGCAACTTATCAATGCACAGCGTGATGGTGAAATCATCGACTTCGAGCCGCAAGTTGAGACGATTATTCGCTCACTAACTTCAATGGCCGCGGTAGCGTTAACCAACAGACAGTTAATCGATGGCATGGAAGAGTTGTTCCAGTCATTGACACGTCTTATCGCACGCGCGATCGATGAAAAGTCCCCTTATACAGGTGGACACTGTAATCGTGTACCAGAACTCACCATGATGGTAGCCGAAGCGGTTTGCCATCAAAAAATTGGGCCATTGACAGACTTTCACATGGACGAAAAAGACAAATACGAATTGTCTGTCGCTGGATGGCTGCACGATTGCGGTAAAATTGCTACGCCCGAATACGTCATGGACAAGGCAACCAAGCTCGAAACGATTCACGATCGAATTAGCTTAGTGGAATGTCGCATTGAATTAGCCAAAATGGAAATTACGTGTCAGCACCAAGCTCAGATTATTGACAAGTTAAAAGCAGGCAAAGAAGTAACACAGGATGATAAGGAGCTAACTGAGCTTCTTGCTCAACTGGATGAGGACCGAGAGTTTCTGTGTAAAGCCAACATAGGTGGTGAGTTCATGCGCCCCGAAGATCAACAAAGGGTGCGGGATATTGCCGACAAACACCACGTCACCATATCCGGCGTGAAACAGCCTTTGTTATCGGAAAACGAAATCTACAACTTATCTATTGCCAAAGGTACATTAACACCAGAAGAGCGTGAGATCATTAACAACCACATGGTTGTGACAATAGACATGTTAGAGTCACTGCCGTTTCCAAAACACCTAAGAAATGTACCGGAATACGCTGGCGGCCACCATGAAAAAATGGACGGCACGGGTTACCCAAGAAAACTCAAAAAAGAAGACATGTCAGTGCCAGCCAGAATGATGGCGATTGCCGACATATTTGAAGCATTAACGGCTGCAGATAGACCATATAAGCCACCGAAAAAACTCAGTGAGTGTTTACGGATCATGGGCTTTATGAAACTGGACAGTCACATCGACCCTGATTTATTTGATGCCTTTGTTGATCAAAAAGTGTATTTGGATTACGCCTATCAGTACCTGCAACCTGATCAAATTGATGAAATCGATTTGGCGAAGATTCCTGGATACGTTATTCCGGAAGAGCGTAACTACGAATCAGAAGCCGTGAACAGCTGAGCTGAAATAGACAAACAAAAAAGCTGGTTTAGAACCAGCTTTTTTTTCGACCTATTCAGATTTAGGATCCCGTGCCAACAGAGCCATCGCTGCGTCTACAGCTGGTTTGCCTTGATAAAGGACCTGATAGATTTGATCAGTGATTGGCATTTCCACTTGATGACGGTTCGCTAACATATGAACTTCTTTAGTATTGCGATACCCTTCGACAACCTGACCAATTTCAGTCATAGCCGTCTCAACCGACTTTCCTTGACCAAGAGCCAAACCAAATCGTCGATTTCTAGACTGATTATCAGTGCACGTAAGCACCAAATCCCCAAGTCCAGCCATACCCATTAAGGATTGAGGGTCAGCCCCCAGAGCAGACGCTAAGCGCATCATTTCAGCCAACCCACGAGTAATTAAAGCAGTTCTTGCGTTGGCACCATAGCCGATACCATCCGCCATGCCAGCCCCAATAGCGATGACATTTTTAACCGCCCCTCCAAGCTGGACAGCAACAAAATCAGAGTTAGTATAAACTCGGAATTTCTTCTCACAGTGCAACCACTCACTGAGCTGTTTTGCAAACGTTTCATCTTCTGACGATAACGATATGGCGGTTGGTAAACCAGCTACCATCTCTTTCGCAAATGTCGGACCGGACAGTACGGCAAGTGAAGGTTTATCGCCTAAGATTTCTCGTGCTACATCCTGCAACAAGTGACCTTCTTTCGGATCTAGTCCTTTTGTGGCCCAGCAAATTTTTGCATCGTCTGAAAGCATAGGTTTCATTTGTTGAAGCAAATCTGAAAACACATGGCTCGGCACGACCACTAAGTGAGTGTCAGCCTGTTGTACCGCGTAGTTCAAATCACTCGTTACAGACAAACTATCAGGAAACTTGGCCCCTGGCAGATACTTGCGATTTTCTCTTTGTGCACTCATATCAGCGATCTGCTCTTTGTCTCTGCCCCACATGATCACTTCGTGGCCATTTCGGGCGAAACAAAAAGCAAGGGCGGTGCCATATGACCCCGCCCCTAATACCGCTATCCTGAACTTCTTACCAGAACTCATGGATAAAACTCTTTGAAATTATGACGCCCTATTAAGCGTCTAATTTCTGGCCTTCTGCTTGAGCTTGCGCCTGTTGCATGTATTGCGCAAATAATGCGTCAAAGTTTACAGGCGACAAGTTCAACGCAGGGAATGTTCCGCGGTTCACTAAGTTAGAAACCGTCTCACGTGCATATGGGAATAACGTATTAGGGCAGAAAGCTCCTAACATGTGAGCCGTTTGCGCTTCTGGCATATTGCCAATTACAAAAATACCCGCTTGTTGCACTTCACATAAAAACGCAGTTTGATCTTCAATTTTTGCCGTTACCGTAAGAGAAAGTGTTACTTCATATACACCTTCTTCAAGTTTCACGCTGCGGTTGTCTAGGTCTAACTTAACGTCTGGTTTCCACTCTTTAGTGAATATCTCAGGTGAGTTAGGTGTTTCAAAAGACAAGTCTTTTACATAAATACGTTGAATTGCGAATTGCGGTGCAGCTTCTTGTTGGGCTGCTTGATTTTCTTCTGCCATGATAGTTCCTGGTTTATATGTTTAATAGGGCGTCGAGTTTGTTGTTTCGCTCTAACGCCATAAGATCATCACAGCCACCTATGTGCTGATCACCGATAAATATTTGCGGCACGGTAGAACGCCCTCTAGAGCGTTCAATCATAGGCGCACGTAATTCCGGCTGCTGATCGATTTTGATTTCGTTATAACTAACTTGTTTTGCCTGCAGTAACATCAAAGCTCTTACGCAAAACGGACAATACGCCTTAGTATATATGTCTACACTGACCATGATATATACCTCTTAGTTATTACTTTTTATTACTTCTTAACAACGGGTAAGTTAGCACCTAACCATGTCTGCATGCCACCTTGCAATACACTAACCTGCTCGAATCCCGCTTTATCTAATAAACGGGCGGCCGATTTTGCAGAGATGCCAGCATTGCATACCACCACTATGGGGTCTGACTTACGCTTTTCAAGCGCGCCAAAACTTCCACTGGTAATTTTATCTAATCCAAGGTTTACCGCATCTGTTATGTGGCCCTTGTTAAAGTCCGCAGGCGAGCGAATGTCTACAACGGCACCATTAGAGCGGTTAATTAACATCGTCATGTCATGCGTATTTATCTGTTTGATAGGCGACATCCAGCCACTCACGTAACTAGCAATGAGCATCACAAACAAAACGGCCCACGCCAGGCTCATCAGATAGTGATTGCCGATAAATTCAACAAATTGTGCCATTAAAACTGTCCAACGTTTGTCAATAAAAGTCGCGGGATTATACCCACTAAAACCACAGAAACCAAAAGCTAATACCGTGATTTTTTTGTATTCCATGTGTTTTGGTCATTTAGTCAAAAACCAAATAACATTTTGTTATAAAAACTTGGTTAAAAAACAGTTAGAATAAAGACACTAATTTAGAGCAAGTTACCTTTAGCTGTTTTTCAGCAAAAAAACTCTCTCTACTCACACCTTCTTAACAGTGGAAATTTGCATGTCTGATAAAAAGCCTTTTGTTTTAGTGATCATGGATGGTTGGGGTTATCGCGAAGAAACACCAAACAATGCCATTGCCAAAGCCAAAACACCTGTTTTGGATAAGTTATGGGAAACCAAACCCAGCACTTTGATATCAGGCAGCGGCATGGATGTAGGGTTACCGCATGGGCAAATGGGTAACTCAGAAGTTGGCCACGTTAATTTAGGCGCAGGTCGTATCGTTTATCAGGACTTCACCCGCATCACCAAGTCAATTGAAGACAAAAGCTTTTTTGAAAATCAAACCTTAGTGAACGCCGTTGATAAAGCCGTTGGCAACGATAAAGCCGTGCATATTATGGGCTTAATGTCTCCTGGTGGCGTCCACAGTCATGAAGAACATATTATGGCCATGGTGCAGTTGGCAGAATCCAAAGGCTGCAACAAGGTTTATGTTCACGCATTTTTGGACGGTCGAGATACACCACCACGAAGCGCAGAAAGCTCTTTGGCGAAATTTGAACAACATTTCGCGCAATCAGGCAAAGGTAAAGTTGCTTCTTTGGTAGGCCGTTATTATGCAATGGACCGTGACAATCGTTGGGATCGTGTAGAAGCGGCATATAACTTATTAACGCTAGGTGAAGGTGAGTTCAGCGCGCAGACGGCTGTAGCGGGTTTAGAAGCCGCATACGCCCGTGATGAAAACGACGAGTTTGTTAAACCAACTGTAATTGGTGACGCCGTTTCAATCCAAGATGGTGACGCAATCGTTTTCATGAATTTCCGCGCCGACCGTGCTAGAGAACTAACTCGAAGTTATGTTGAACCAGAGTTTAACGGATTTGAGCGTAAAGCGGTGCGTGAGCTAGCTGACTTTGTCATGTTGACTGAGTATGCCGCCGACATTAAAACCAGCATCGCTTTTCCAAAAGTGGAGTTAAGCAATGTCATGGGTGAATGGTTTGAAAAACACAACAAGACCCAGCTTCGAATTTCCGAAACGGAAAAATACGCCCACGTTACCTTCTTCTTCTCTGGTGGTCGTGAAGACTTATTTGAAGGTGAAAAACGAGAACTTATCCCTTCACCACAAGTTGCTACTTACGACTTACAGCCTGAGATGAACTCTGAATTATTGACCGATACACTGGTAGGTGCCATCAAGTCACAAGAGTATGACTTTATCGTTGTTAATTACCCTAATGGCGACATGGTGGGTCACACAGGCGTATTTGATGCAGCGGTAAAAGCGTGTGAAGCCGTTGATACGTGTATCGGCCGAATTGTCGACGCACTTGAAGAAGTTGGCGGTGAATGTTTAATTACGGCGGATCATGGCAACGCCGAGCAAATGACCAATGAGCAAACGGGTCAGGCCCATACTGCTCACACAAGTGAGCCGGTACCTTTCATATACGTAGGGCGTGACGCTAAAGCAGTTGAAGGTGGAAAACTAAGCGATGTTGCCCCTACCATTTTGAATTTAATGGGCATGCAACAACCTGAAGAAATGACGGGTACACCGTTGATGTTAGTTGATTAACATTAAACAAATTGGTTAGATAGAGGCTTCTTTTTGAAGCCTTTTTTGTTCTGGAAATAATAATTAATGATACGCGGTCGAATTCTGACTCTAACAAAGCTTATCACGGCGTTTGTACTCTTTACTTCGGTAGTTACTGACGTAGCTCTAGCAAACGATAAACTTGAGCAAGACAATAAAAAACTACAACAGCTTCAAGCGCAAATAAAAAAACAACAAGCCACGCTCAATAAACAAATTAAGCAACAAAGTTCACTGCAAGATTTGTTTAAGGCGGCGGAACTCAAAGTTGCACAATCGGCATTGCAAATAGCGCAAACACAAAGCGAGCTTAAAGAAACCATTAATAAAATCAGTAAACTAAAAAAAGAACAGAAACAACTCACCAAGAAGAAAAAACAACAACAGACAATTCTGGCGGAGATGGTGCGTACGGCCTACTTAAATGGCAAACATGACTATAGTAAATTGCTGTTAAACCAAGAAGATCCAGCACAATTAGAACGCCTTATAACCTACTACCGAAAGTTAAAAGATGCTCGTGTCGAGCAGTTAGATGAAATACAAAGTGTGATGCGCCGACTTGTTGAGGTACAAGAGCAGTTAACAGAAAACAAAGAAGCACTAGCTAGCCTGAAAACACAACAAGAAGCAGATAACAAGCAATTGCTCACATCGCAAATGGAACGTAAAGCGGCGTTGAATAAGCTCAACCGTTCAATTAAATCCGATAAACAAAAATTAGATCAACTCAAACAAGACGAACAGCGATTGGCAAATGCCATAGTACAAGCTCAGCAAAATGCAGAACGCGACCCTGCGAGTCTGGCAGGCCTGTACAATCTAAAAAAGCAACTAAAGTGGCCAACCAGAGGCAGACTGGCACGTAAGTTCGGTCAACGTCGAAGTGGTGCCCTTAGGTGGAAAGGCGTGGTTATTGATGGCACGCTCGGTAATCGCGTTAATGCCATTGCCGATGGCGTAGTGCTTTACGCCGATTGGCTAAAAGGGTTTGGCTGGCTAACCGTCGTTGATCATGGAAAGGGATACATGAGCCTTTATGGCCACAATCAGGCGTTGTTAAAACAAGCTGGTGATTATGTCGAACAAAACGAACCCATCGCCCTTGTCGGCCAAAGCGGCGGCCAATCCACCGCGGGTTTATATTTCGAGATCCGGTATAAAGGTAAAACGGTTAACCCGGCCAGATGGTGTCGCTAGTTGGTAATTGTAAACAAGAACGAGCAATTACCTTAACAGGGTTCCTTTCCTACTATTACTGCGGGATATCGATCTATTTCTACGATCAATTGTTTGATTTTCAATCAATTAAATTCATGACAAATATCTGCATTAAAGATGCAAGATTTTCTAGGTCCGTTATAATGAGCGGCAAAGGCAGGATGATTCAAAAAATAAAAATTCCTGTCAAAAACAATAATATAAAACTCAATTATTAAGAGTCGTGCGCTTAACTTATAAACTACTAATTCTATTGTTAGTGGTTATGTTGGCTCCGTTTGCTTACGGCGCTAAGATTGCCATCGTCATTGACGACATAGGATACAAAGCCAGTGATCAGAAGTTACTGGATATGGATGCTCAGCTTACTTATGCTGTGCTCCCACACACACCGATGGGTTTCAAATATGCCCAACACGCAGCTCGAAAAAATCGCGATGTAATTATTCACTTACCTATGCAAGCAAATAAACACAACCGCTTGTTAGGCCCAGGCGCTCTGACGTCTACAATGTCAAAACACCAATACCAACAAACATTATTGTCGGCGCTCGAGGACATTCCGTTTGCTGTAGGCATTAACAATCACATGGGGAGCTTATTAACACGCCAAGAAGAGCCTATGGCCTGGACGATGGAATTACTGCAGCAACACAACATGTTTTTTCTGGATAGCAAAACCACAAAACACAGTAAGGTGGAAAAGGTTGCCAATAAATTTGGCGTTAATTCGCTAGAACGAAACGTTTTTCTGGATCACAACCGCAGTAGTGCCGCTATTAAGTGGCAGTTCAAACGACTACTGAAACTAGCGAAAAAACAAGGTAGTGCTATTGCTATCGGCCACCCGTACCATGAGACGTTTCAAGTGTTAAAGCAAGAGTTAAGCAAATTACCTGAACACGGTATTGAGCTTGTGCCGCTTTCGCAACTTTTGCCTAATGACTTGTATTTCGTACAAGATGAAAATAATAGAACATTAGAGGAAACAAACGTTTCCGCTAATGTTGCGCCATAACTATAAAAAAATTAACAGCTAACCGCGACTTCATATGAAGTAAATTTACGAATATTGATCACGCCTGTATCGAAAATTAAATACTGCCCTTTTATACCCTGTAATACTCCGGAAACGGTCGGGTTTTTATCAAAGTTGTGTGATGCAATCTTGGTTGGGTATTGAATAACTGGATAAGAAATATCGACTAACTCACTGTCTAACTCTGTCACCGCATCTTCGCCGTATTCCAATTGAATTTGTTCCAACGCCTTCGCGATCTGAGGTTTTAATTCCTCCGATTTAGCTAATAAATCGATATCAGCATTATCCCCTTTCAACATGGCACGCCAGTTAGTCTTATCGGCAATGAATTCTGCCAATGCCACTTCCACTAATCCGGATATCAAACGTGTTTTAACTTTAAAAATAGGTAAAGCTTGAGTGGCACCTTGATCCACCCAGCGAGTCGGTATTTGTGTATGTCTGGTAATGCCCACTTTCAGGCCAGACGTATTAGACAAATAAACATAATGCGGGATCATGCAGTTGTCTTCACCCCATTGTGGTTCGCGACAGGTACCGGCTGCATGGTGACAAGTTTCTGGTTTCATGATGCACATGTCACAAGCGGCTAGCTTTTTCATGCAAGGAAAACAAAAACCTTGTGAAAAACTCTTTTTTGTTTTCTTTTCACAGTTAAGGCAATTAATCGTACCAGTATGTTCTAGGGTTAACTCTTTACCAATCAATTCATTTAAGGCAAGTAAGTTGTCACCAACAGGCAATTGGTAAGACACTTCATTCGTTGCGGCATCAATAGATGACACCATTTTGCGGAGGTTTCCAATCATAGTTTTTCTTATTTTGGGGTCTTGAACCCTTATTATAATCGGATAATGAAACGATGTTTAACGTAAATTTCGGACATAAAAAAACCAGCTTAAAAGCTGGTTTTTTAACTATTGAATTTGCTTACTTGGCAGATTTTTTTATGCTGCTAAAAGTGCCTGAATTTTCTTCATTGCATTCTTTTCTAGCTGACGAACACGTTCTGCAGAAACACTGTACTTGTCAGCCAACTCTTGCAACGTCGTTTTGTTCGACTCATCTAACCAACGGCTATACAAGATATCCTGGCTACGATCATCTAACGTTTTAATTGCAGACAATAAACGTTGATTTGAGTGTTGCTCGTACTGTTCGTTCTCAACATTTAATGCCACATCTGAATTCTGTGTTTCCAGGTACATAGATGGTGAATACGCAGCACCTTCAGACTCATCGTCGTCATTGCCTAAGTCGAACGCCATGTCGTAGTTACTCATGCGCGATTCCATTTCCAGCACTTCTTTTTTAGAAACACCTAATGTATCCGCTACATTTTCAACTTCATCATTACTAAACCAACCTAAACGTTTTTTAGACTTACGAAGGTTAAAGAATAATTTTCTTTGTGCTTTAGTTGTCGCAACTTTTACGATGCGCCAGTTTTTCAATACAAATTCGTGAATTTCTGCTTTGATCCAATGCACTGCAAATGAAACCAAACGCACACCCACTTCCGGGTTAAAACGTTTTACTGCTTTCATCAAACCGATGTTGCCTTCTTGGATTAAGTCAGCTTGCGGTAGACCATAACCTGAATAACTTCTTGCAATATGCACAACAAAACGAAGGTGCGACATGATTAACTTTCTTGCAGAAGCCAGATCTTCATCTTCATATAATTTAAAAGCCAGTTCGCGCTCTTCCTGAGCCGATAACATATCAATGCTTGTCACATAAGAAACATAGGACTCAATGCTGCCGCTTTGAGGCGATAACGCCAATGCCATTGATTGATTTTCTTGGTTCATATTCAAACCCCTTTTGATTAACTGAAAAGCATATTAGCACTCGATAACCGAGAGTGCTAATTTTATTTTTGTGCTTTATAGATCTTTTCGATCTACCTAGAAATGGAACCTTTGCAGTTCTGTAATATTGTTGATTTATAAAGGTTTATTTCAAGATGTTCGAAGAACATCACAGACAGGGGGCAATAAACGGGTGAAAAACGAATGTAAATTTGGGGAAATTTGAGCTTAGCAGACACGTTTTGTAACATCTAAATGAGATCAAAAGCAACGGTCTGCTAATTAAACTTAATTGTGCTTGATAGGCTCAGTCGAGACTCGGCTCGATTTCTTTGACGTGACGATGCACTGACCAGAACGCACCTGAAAAACCTAATAATGCAGCAACCGACATTAAAAGACCAAACTCTCCGAAGGTCAGTCCCTGGATTTCAAAATCTGCCATATAAAGGCCTGAGATATCCACCAGCGCGGACTGCATCCACCAGATCACCAAAGTGACAACGATGAAAGCAACAAAGCCGCCCATCAAGCCATACCAAATGCCAGTATAAACAAAGGGTCGCTGTATAAAGGCTTCCGTAGCCCCAACAAGTTTCATTACCTCAATCTCTTCACGGCGGGAAATAATCGATAAACGAATAGTGTTACCAATGATCAATACAACTGAGACCAAAAGCAGCAAAGCAACTGTGATAACTGACTCTTCTAACATGGTTACAATGGCGTTTAAACGAGTTAACCAATCAATATCCAATTTACCAAAATCCACTTCTCGTTCTTTCTCTAATTTGAGCAATAGGTTCTTGGCTGCTTCAGCCTGACGGTAATGAGTGGTTGGCGTGACAATAAATGAAGCTGGTAAGGGGTTCGACTCAAGGTAAGAAAGCGCCTGACCAAAACCGGACAATTGTTTGAATTCTTCAATCGCATCCTGTTTGCTTATATACCTTAACTCTTCCACCTCGTCATAGGCACTTATTCGGCGTATGGCACTGGCAATCTGTTGCTCAGATAAATTGTCATTCAAGAACAAACTAATTTCAGAGGCGCTGTCCCACTCAACATTAATTGACTGTACGTTTTTAACAATAATATGCAAAGTGGCAGGCAAGGTTAAACTCAGGCCCATAACAAGTATTGTCATGGTTGACGCCACCGGTGTTCGCCATATTTCACCTAAGCTGGTCACTATTTGACGAAAGTTATTGATCCAAAAGTAAATGAATCGTTGCAGGGGCCCTATTTTATTGTGGCTCGCCCCTTTGGAATCAGAGCTGAATAATACACTCATCTTAAATCACTCCTTCGGCCTGAAGGCCATCGTTGATCATTTTTCCTTGTTTCAACGTTAAGGTGCGATTTTTCATTCGCGCAATCAAACCCAAATCATGAGTTGCGATCAAGACAGATACGCCGACATCATTAAATTGCTCAAATACATTGATGATTTCCTTCGACAACTCTGGATCCAGGTTACCGGTAGGCTCGTCAGCCAATAACAGAGGTGGTTTATTAACGACGGCTCTTGCGATGCCCACCCGCTGCTGCTCACCACCTGATAATATTTTGGGGTAACATTTGGCTTTTTTCAGCAACCCGACTTTATCTAACGCCGCATGCACGCGTTTGGCAATCTCTCCCTGCGTATACCCTTCAATCACCAAAGGCAACGCAACATTATCAAATACCGTATGTTCCTGTAACAAGCGATGGTTCTGGAAAATCATGCCAATATCTCGTCTGGCATAGGGCACTTGATTTGGAGTGATTAGATTCAGATTTTTGTCATTGATAAACACATTGCCGATAGATGGACGTTCTATCATGCTGATAAGTTTTAACAAGGTGCTTTTACCCGCCCCGGAATGGCCAGTAAGAAACGCCATCTCTCCTTTTTCTAGATGAAAGCTAACTTTCTCCAAGGCTCGAAAACCGCCTGGGTAGGTTTTGCTTACCTGCTCAAATCGGATCATGAGCGCACGATTCCTGTGTAGTTATTATTATTAGTTATTGGGTATAGGTTAACCCATGGGCTAAGGAGATAAAAGCCCATTACATATGTATGGGCTTTCTCTCTATTTTGATTTTTATTAAATCAGTTGGCTTCATCAAAAAGTGCATCAATAAAAGACTTGTGTTCAAACGTACGCAAATCTTCTATGCCTTCACCGACACCTATATACCGAATAGGAATGCCAAATTGCTCAGCAACAGCAAAAATAACGCCGCCTTTTGCCGTGCCATCGAGTTTAGTTAAGGAAATACCGGTTAATCCAACCGCTTCGTTAAATATCTTAGTCTGACTGATAGCGTTTTGACCCGTCGTCGCATCTATCGTTAACATGATCTCATGAGGAATATTGGCGTCAAATTTCTTCAATACACGCACAATTTTTTCCAGCTCCTGCATCAGGTTATCTTTATTTTGCAAACGTCCCGCGGTATCTGCAATCAATATATCTGCATTTCGAGCTTTTGCCGCCTGATACGCATCGAAGATCACAGAAGCGCTGTCTGCCCCAGTGTGTTGTGCTACAACTGGCACGTCATTTCGTTCACCCCAAACTTGCAACTGTTCAACCGCCGCAGCACGGAAGGTATCACCAGCTGCCAACATCACTGACTTGCCCTGTTGCTGGAATTGCTTGGCCATCTTACCTATGGTCGTCGTTTTACCCACACCATTTACGCCAACCATCAAGATAACAAAAGGGCCATCGGCTTTGTCTACGGCTAATGGTGCGTCCGCTTTTTTAAGAATGTCAGACATTTCTTCTTTTAGCAGGCCGTATAACGCATCTGCATCTTTCAGTTGTTTACGGTCCGCGTGATCCGTTAAACGCTCGATGAGTTTCATCGTGGTATCCATACCAACATCGGCCATTAACAACTGGGTTTCTAACTCTTCGTACAAATCGTCATCAATCTGCTTACCTTTAAACAGAGATAAAAAGCCACCGCCTATTTGCTGACGCGTTTTGCTTAATCCACGTTTCAGACGTTCAAAAAAGCCTAGCTTTTCCTCTTTTTCAACAACTTCAACCGACTCTGGTTGAACGACTTCTGGTTCTGCATCACTTTCAGCATTATCTACCAAAGGCGTTTCTTCTGCTTGAGGCTCTTTCGTGTCCTCTGACTCTGCTACCGGGGCAGTTTCACCATCAGAAACATCATTTGTTTCGATTTCAACAGCTTCAGTGATTTCTGACTCAGTTTTGTTTTCATCTTGTTGGTCCTGAAGAGCTTGAGCTTCGTCAGACTCGAATTGAGTCTCGATCGCTTCATCAACTTGAGCAGTCTGTTCAACGTCATTCATCGTAACCAGTGTAGAGTCGTCTTGCTCAACGTTTTGTTCTTCGGGTTGAACCTGAAGTGATTCTTCTTGTTCTTGTGGAGCCGTTTCCAGCTCTTGTTTTTTAGCTTCCGGTTTGTCTTTTTTAAACCATGAAAAAAAGCCTGATTTCTTTGCCATTAAAAAAACCTTTGAAAGACCATCATTGCGCGGGATAATAAGGCGCGTATGGTAACTTAATTCCTACTAAAAATTAACCACCCTTGATAGAAAGAAGGCAACCGCTTGAAACCTGCATCTAACTTTTCAAAAAGACCCAGCAAAAAGTCAAATAAATCTGCCCAATCAGGTGATATTCGAATTATTGGTGGGAACTGGCGCGGGCGTCGTTTAAAAGTTCATAACAAGGAAGGTTTAAGACCTACTACAGATAGATTAAAAGAAACGCTTTTCAATTGGTTAATGATGGAAATTCGTGGAGCACAAGTGCTTGACTGCTTTGCTGGGGCGGGATCTTTAGGTTTTGAAGCTGCTTCAAGAGGCGCACAAAGTGTCACCTGTTTGGAAAAAGACAAACAAGCTGCCAGCCAGCTCAAGGAAAACTGTCAGGTATTAAAGGCAAGTGAGCAAATCCATGTTATCCAAGGAGACTTTTTTGCCAGAATTGAGACGTTTAACACACCATTTGATATTGTTTTTATCGACCCACCATTTCACAAGGGTTTTGTTGCCAAAGCCATAAACGCATTAATTGAACAAGAAGTCATAGCTGATAGCGCATTGGTATACATAGAGCAGGAATCAAATGCTGAGTTTCAATTGTTAAACAGTGAATTAAGTTCAAAGTTTGAATTGATAAAGGATAAAACGGCAGGCCAAGTATCGGCTCAGTTGTTCCGTTATAAGGCTAGTTAAGAACTATTCCGGTAGGTTCATCAGATTTAAATAGATCGCATTATTCATCTGCCTCAACCGCTTAGAAAACGTGAGTTGTTGTCCTCCCCATTCAAAACGACTGTTTTCCAATGCTTTGGCTAAACATCTTCTTTCCACATTAGTCTGACACTGACTCGCTGCAATGGAAAAATACATGGCGTTTAGATATCCCTCAAAATGCACACGATTAATGTTCGATAGTCCGGCCTCATTGGCATCCTTGACAAACTGCTGGCATATAGCCAATTTACAAGAGTTTGGTTCAGGTACCACTTCCGTCACCACGACTTTGCTATCTTTAGGAATGAGATCAAATAAGACTTGGCTGGAAATAAAAGAAACACTCGAAAATACAGGCTTTTGTCCTTTCGCGGCTATAAGTCGAATCACTTCATTTAATGGTTCGTAGGTACCAACAAATAAAATTGCTTCTACATTCGCTTTGACTATTTTTTGCGAGACACGCTCAACATCTAGTGTATTACGCTTATAACGAGTAATCACTGCAGGTTCTAAATTATGTTCTTCAAAAGCTTCTATGTGATACTTTTCTAAGGCTAGGCCAAATGCATCGGCTTGGATGAGAATACCAATTTTTGTTAGATTCAACCTATTAACCAGATAGGTCATTTGAGCCTTTGCTTCTTGCTCGTAGCTTGCTCGAAAGTTAAATACGTTTCGTGCATCCGGACTGCGCAGAAAATCTGCTCCAGTGAAAGGGGTAATATAAGGCACAGCGTTGGAATTAACAGTTGCCATCACGGCTTCAGATGTCGGAGTCCCAACATAATTAAACAGGGCAAGCACATTTTGCTTGAGCAGGGATTTGGTGTTGTATAACGTATTGTCCGGCTCATAACCGTCGTTATGCTTAATGAGTTTAATAGTATTTTTAGGCAAAAGGCGTTTGAAGTGCCGACTGTTGAAATACAGTTCTGAACCCGCGTTCAAATCAAGCCCTAATCTCGATGCCGGGCCTTGAGTTGCATTCGAAATACCTAAACGTATTTCATTGGCCGAGGCCTTTAATGTCAGAAGACACAAAATAACCCCAAAATACCTGTTTAACCCCATCCCAAACTACCTTAATTGGACGCTTGAATAGTCATCATTATTCATAAAGAGATATGTGTCAACGTCATGTAATAAAAAGAAAATACGATAGCTGCACTAATCCTACCTATACTGCAGCTCAGTCAAGCATAGCTCCTTTTGTTAAAGCAACATCTCGATATCCTAATCACCTCAATGACGCATTCATGGTACAGGCAATTTAAGCTTCTAAGCTGATACCAATGTTGGTAACTCCGTCTATGAAGGTTCTTTCCAACGCTTGTTGCTTTATCTTCTTAAACTCAACACCTTTAAGTTTGAGTTTTTCTAACCATAGAATACTATCAGATAGAAACTCAATTTCTGCTACCATCAATTCATGGTCCCGAAGCTGTGTATTGTCTAATTCCCCATCGGTTTGCGCTTCTATTAAATGCACGATACAACCCTGAGAAATTTTTGAAACCGCAACAGGATCATAAGCTTCCTCATCCATCTCACCACTTAAGTATGTTAATAATGCCGTACAGAAGTAAATGGCGGGATAAACGCCGTACATATCAAAATCCCGTTCGTCCGGCGTTAAGGTTTCGACTTTTTCTTCCATCGCCGACAAACTGACTTTTGCCCCCTTAACCAATAATCGTTCCCATAAACTATTAAGCATATTGTCCAGCTTATGAGGCTGGGGAAATTCAGTGATCTGAGCAAACAACTGATAATTAGGTTTCATCCGCTCTAATAACATTAAAGCTAAGATGCCTTGCTGTTTATATCCTAAATCTCGGATTCTTTGGAAATTGTTAATCTTGTTAGAAACGTCGTTTTGTTTAGCCAAGGCGATACTCTTTATTGTTCTGTTTCAGTCTGATGGGCCAGCAGTTGCTGTTGGGCGAAATTAAATTTTAACCTAAACTCTGTTACTTTTGCTTCTAAATCCGACACCTTTTCTTCCATATCATGTTGCAACTGACTGTTTTCTGCACGAAGTTTCTGAATAACTTCTCGTGCGTGCTCAACATCGGCTTCAGCTTTTTCTGTTGTTACTGTAATTTTACTTTCTGATACCTGTTTAAGTTCATCAAAGGCCGAATCTTTAGCATTGATCGCTGCCTGGAGCTTGTTGTTTAGTGCAGCGACTTGTTGCCTTTGTTCGGTAAGCTCAGATCTCAACAACGTTATCTCATTCTGACTGCTCACTAAATCTGAGTCTACATGTGACAGCTGTTCCAATGAATCTTCAAGGCGCACTTTGAGTCGGTCATGCTCCATTGAAACTTTGTTTTTCTGATTCGTTAGTATTTCGATTTGATTGTTAAGCTCAGAATTTGTCTGGAATAATTGATCATGCTGCTCATTATTAAAGCTATTCGCGTCAAATAGTTGATGTTGTAGACTTTTTGATTTTTTCTCTGCGACGTCCAACTTCTCCGCTAACAATTCATATTGCTGTTGTAACTGTTCATATTTAATGGACGACTCTTGCTTTTGCTGTTTCAACAAATTGATTTCTTGTTCATCTAAACTGTTCGAATGCGCCACCTGCTCCTTCAAATCAGCATTATGGGCTTGCAACTTCGACAATTCTGCCTGCAAGTCATCAAGTTCATCCTGATGCCTTTTATCATTGTCATTGGCAAGTGAAAGTAAATGACTAAGGTCCTCATTGGCAGCCTTTAATTCGCTAAACTCCTGACTCGATTCCGATTGATTTTGTTCATTTAGCGACAATTGTGCTCGCAGTTGAGACTGCAAATCTGAAATTTCTTTTTCATAACTGGCCTGCTGCTGAGATTGAGCCTGTGTCATTTGCTCACTTTCTTGCAGTTTTTGACTGAGCATTTGTTTACTTTGTTGCAGTTGAACGTTCGACGTTTCATAGTCAGACTTAACTTGTTCCAAGGTCTCTGCTAAGGCTTTAGAAGTTAGTTCTAGTTTCTCATGTTCTTTTTGACTTTCTAGCAGCTTCTGATTGAGTTGATTCAGTTGGCCCGTTAATTCTAAGTTTTCTTTGGTCAATGAAGCTTGAGCTTCCGACTCTTCCAGTTGAGTACGGTTCTGTAAATTTTGATATTTTTCAGTTTCTTGAGACAAGGCAATTTGCAATTGTTCTGCCTTGGATTCTTGCTCAGTCAACCGTTCTTTCGCCGAGTTATTATGGCTTGTTAACTCTGCAACTTCACTTTCGAGCTTACTATTTTCATCTAACAACTGATTGTTTTTATGTTCCAGTGACAGAAACTTTTTCTGAACTTCAGATGTATTTAAGTTTGCTTTAGTCAGATCAGCTTTTAAATTTTCCTGTGTAGTTAACAATACTTGATTCTGGCTTTTAAGCTCCGCAATTTCACTCAGGTGGGACGCTATAACCTCCGATTGTTCACTGAAATTTATACGCAAATCCTCGTAAGCCTTATCGCTATTTTCTTTTAGCGATGTAAGTTCAGCCTCTAATTGAGCGCAACTATTCTCTCTGTCCTGCTTCTCCTTACTAAGAAAATCTATGGTTTGTTCATTATCAGCCTGAGTTAACTTAAACTCCTCTATTAACTTCAGCTGTCCTTCAAGTTGGGATTGTAAGTCTGTTAAATCCACTAGGCTTTTGTTCAAGGCATCTTGTTTTTGAACAAGTTGGTTTTCTAACGCTATTACTTTTTGTTTTTGTGATGTAGATTCCGTCTCTAGCGCTTGAACTTCTAGATTAACCGCAGCCAGTTGTTCAGTGGCTGTTTGATAAGCGGCTTCAAGTGATTCTAAACGGTTCTTAAGTCCTTCTATCTCTTCATTAGCCGTAACTTCCCGAGCAAGCAAAACCTCTCTCTGCTCAGTGACATCTCGCAACGCATTTTGATTTACTTCTAGTTTTTCGACCAACTGCTCATTGGTTTGCTCGGCACTTAATAACTGGGACTGCAATGCGGTTAAATTGTCTTGTAGAGACTTATGGGCTTGCTGGAGTTCTTCGAACCTGTCGACTTGATGTTGTGATTCTTGTTGCCACTGCTGTATATTGGTTTTGTTTAACGTTTCCGCTGCTAATAGTTCGGTTTTGGTTAGCTGTAGTTGTTCAGATAACTGCGCAAAATCCAACTCTAACTCTTCTAGTCCTAATTTAGACTGCTCTAATTCAGACTCCAGAAACGTTATAGATTCTTCACGTTGGTTCTTTTCCGTTTCAATTGACGCTTTTTCCGTTTGAAGTTTGTCTATTATTTCTGAATTTACGGTTAAACTTTCATTTAACTTACTGACTTCCAATTCGGACTTTTCAAGCGCCTGTACCAATTCCTGTTTTTTTTGTTCAACCTGAGTCAGATATTCTGCATGCTGTTTTTGTGTATTGTCGAGATTATCCGTTATCGACGCATTTATGGATTCCGTTTGAACCAGCGATATTTTTAGTTCTTCATTATCATTGAGTAACTGTCGGCTCTTTTCCATTTCGACATTAAGTTTGTCTTCTAATGCCACCAGCCGCGCTTTGTGCTCCGTAATCAATTGATCTTTTGATTCAGTAACCCGAACTAACTTATCCGCTAATTCAGTCTCTTGCTCTGCGAGAACATCAACACGCTCTTTTAGTTCTTTATTTTGCGATTCTAACGACTCAACTTTTTCCTGATTCATAATGAGAGAATCAGTCAAATTTGAGCTATCGATTTGTTGTTGTAAAAACTGTTTTTGTTTTTCCTCTTTTAAATCAGATAACTGCTCTATAAGCGACAAGTTATCTTCTTCGGCTTTAACTTTATCCCGCTTTGCCAGAGTCACTTCATTGTCTAGTTCCGCCAGCTTGTCTATACCGGCAGAAATTCGTATCTGAAGCTCATCAATCTGTTTTTGATAATCAGTCTCTTTTTGCAGCAACTTTTCTTCAGACAATTTTAGCTGACTATTTAGCTCTCTATTTTCAGCCTGAATGGACTGCACATCATTTTCAGCAGCTTGCAGGCTGGACGTTAACGTTTCGAACTGTTTTTCAAGCTCTGCCTTTTCTAACAAAATTGACTCTTTTTGTTGTAAATGCAGAGACAGGTCATGTTCCATCTTTACTAAGGTCGATGTCGTTTCTTCGTGAGCCGTTTGCAGCTCAGTATATGCTTGAAGTTGAGTTTCTCTTTCCTTGTTCAGACCTTCTATTTCTGCAAGGGTCTGTTGGTATTTTTCTTCTATCTCATTAGCCGCATTTAGCAGTTGTTGATTTTGCTGTTCCAGCTTAAGATTTATAACGTCACTTTGTTCACTCTTTTGAGTCAGTGTGTTTTCAACCTGTAGTATCTGGTTTTGTAGAGAGGCTCGCTGTTGTTCTTTTTGCTCTAGTTCCTGTTCCAACTTTTCAATTTGACTGAGCGTATTTAATTCCGCCTGTTCTTTCTCCAGTCTAAAATCGGCGTCCGTTTTTACCTTTGCCTCTAGCTCTTCACAGCGTAGATTTAACAAAGAGAGTTCACTCGTTTCTGACTCTAGCCGTTCAAGTAAACCTTCCCGTTCATTTTGCAAATTTGATAAGTTGTTATTTGCTTCATTTAATAACTGCTCATTCAACTCTATCGAAGATTGATATGAAGTTTTAAGCTCAGAGACCTCTACCTGATGCCGAGTCTCCAACTCACCTCGAAGAGAATCTAATTCAGAACGCAACGTCTTATTAAACTCTGCTTCCTTCTGCTTAAATGATACGCCATGGGCCTCGATGAGGTTTTGTCGTTCAACACTTTGCTCATCAAGCTGTATTTTTAGTTCCAGCAGCTGTTGTTTTTGCGATTCAAAATCAGCGGAAAGCTCTTCATTGGCTGTCAATTCATTTTGTTGCTGAGCCAATTTCTGTTTAAGTTGTTCAATCTCCAGTTCCAATTCTTGTTGTCTGGCTGTCAGCTCACGAGTAAGGTGCATCTGTTCATTATTTTCATCTTGATGAGCGGTAACTTTTTGCTCCAGTGCAGAATTTTGCTCTTGGGTCGTCGCTAACTTTTGTTGGACTGCTTCTAGTTCAGATACGTGTCGTTCTAGCTCACGCGTTTTTTCATCCAAAATTCGACGTTGCTCATCGATTTCTTCATTGTTCGACTCAGACAACTCCACCATTTCATTGAGCTGGTATGTCAACTCCCTGACTTTAGTGTCAGCCTGCTTCAACTCGTCTTTGAGTTTAGAGGCACTTTCCGCGTCGGTGGACTGTTGCTGCTCCGCCTCTGACAAATGACTTTGCACAGCACTCAGTTGTTGCTGTAACTCACTTTTTTCTTCTAAATGATGTTTGGTACTATCAGCGAACTCTTGTTCAAACTGATTAAGTTGCTGTTGAACCGACTCCAAAGTGATCTGTCGTTGAGATAATTCAAACTCCAACTCACTGGTTCTTTGCGCCTGCTCGGAGTTTACTTGTAACAACTCCTGCAGCTGCTGATTTAGCCCCAAGTTAGTGGTTTCTGTGCCTTTTAACTTAAGTTTAAATTCCGTGATTTGAGTTTCATGCTCTTCTTCAAGGTGTAATAACTGTTGGCTAGTATGTTTTAATTGCTCATTGATATCATTGTATTGTGATACTTCGTTATCATACGACTCACGAATAGAATCTAGTTCGGCTTCTCTTTCAGCTAACTTGTCACTAATTAAATTAAAGCGTTTACTTAATTGCTCGTATTCTTCCGATTCATTGGGTGATGCAGACACCCGGACACCGTCAAGCTGATCACGTAAATCCCCTATTTCAGTGGTTAATTGACTTAAACTCAGATCTTTTGCCAATAATTGCTCTGAATAGTGCTCTATTTCTTCGTGAGCCGCTTTAAGTTGTTTTTGTAATTCAGTCTGCTGTTCGCTTCCGGATATTCGAGTATTGTGTTGGAGATTATGTAGTTGTTGCTCTTGCTCGGTCAGTTGTTGCGAAAGCTCTAATAAAGCATCTTCAGCTTCTTGTTTTTCCGCTTCGACCTGTTGGATGTCCGTTATTAAACGCGATTGAGCTTGTTGTAACTCAATAATGGCCTGGCTAACGTCTTCCTGTAACTGACTGAAGTCGTCCTTGTCCAGTGAACTTAACTGTTCCGCTGACCATTGGCCCAAAATCACCTGGACCGGTTTATGATCCGACAATGCAAATTCCCCGCGCCTACTAAATAACTTACGTGATTAATTTTGAATACATAATCAACAGTCTAGCCTATTTCTTTCGACTTGCCCGAAATGTCAGTCGCAAGCTAACAATAGCTATAAACCATTGATTAATCATAACCATAACAATTTTAAGCATAAAAAATAAACTGAATTTTTATTGATTGGATCTTGCTGGCCGTCAGATTATTATTTTTATATCCCAATTAACCAAGCTACGTTATGACATTAACTACACCAGCCCTGTTATTTCCTGCAATATCTTTATTGTTATTAGCCTATACCAACCGCTTTCTCGTTCTTGCTCAATTGATTAGAGAACTAAACCAACGGGATAATTCCAAGCTTGAACAAATAGTGAAAAGACAAATCAGTAACCTACGTCAACGTTTACACCTTATAAGAGCCATGCAAACGGCAGGCGTGTTCAGCTTTCTATTGTGCACTTTATCCATGTTATTCCTCTTTTTTGAGATGCCTGAAATCGGTTCCATTGTCTTTGGTTTGAGTTTAATGGCCCTGGTTTTTTCACTTATGATGTCCCTTTACGAGGTAAGGATAAGCTGCAAAGCCATAGAAATTGAACTGGAATCCTTGGAATAAAAGACTATTTTTTAATAAGAAGAATAACCTGCGTTATCCCAAGTCCAGATAACCATTTCATGGGGTGCCTCCGTGACCGACTTTTTATTTGCCGATGAAGCACAAGTTTCAAAACAAGAAGAGCCCACGGCAAAGTGGAAAATCATCATTGTTGACGATGAACCCGATATACATCAAGTCACTAATCTCGTTTTGGCGGGTTTTCGCTTTGAAGATTCAGAACTGGAACTTCTGCATGCGTATTCTGCAAAAGAAGCCCGCGTATTATTGGAAGAACATCAGGACATTGCCGTTGGTTTCATCGACGTTGTAATGGAAACCAGCGACGCCGGATTAAACTTAATTCAATTCATTCGTAATGAACAACAGAATAATACGATGCGGCTAGTATTACGCACGGGCCAGGCCGGAGAAGCACCTGAAGAACAAGTCATAAAAGATTACGACATTAATGATTACAAAAACAAAACTGAACTAACGGCCGCCAAACTGCGCACCTTGATGTACTCTACCCTGCGGTCGTACCGCGACATTTTAATCATCGAAAAACACAAACAAGGTTTAGAACGCATTATCGCCGCAACCATAAACTTTCTGGATTGCAGTTCAATCACTGAGTTCGCTTCAGCGGTTTTAGCTCAGGTAGCCAACGTACTGGGTTTGGATAACAACAAGATTATGTGTTGCGCTGCGGTTAACATTCCATCCAAGCAAGTCGAATTTAAGTTATTAGCCGTGTCTGGTGTGCAGGCCAATGTTACACCGCACGACTCAATGAAGTTACCTCCCGATATCGCTCGTTTGTTTGACGAGGCACATAAAACTCGAAGTTCCATACACGACAGTGAACATTTTGTAGGTTTTTTTGTAAATAACAGTGGGCTGGAGAACTTACTCTATGTCAGCCACGAAGGTGACCTGTCTAACACCGACCACAATATTCTAGAGTTCTTCACTAACAATATTGCGGTTGCCTATGACAATATTCGAATGCGAGAAGTCGTTGAAAACTCACAAAAAGAGCTAAGTTATATACTCGGAGAGGCGGTAGAAAAGCGCTCTAAAGAAACCGGAAGTCATGTTAAACGAGTGGCTAACTTCAGTTACATGTTAGCTCATTATTACGGCGTAAAACCAAAACTGGCAGACAAGATAAAATTAGCATCTCCCCTGCACGATGTCGGTAAAATAGGCATTCCCGATAAAATCTTAAATAAACCCGGTAAGTTAGACCCTGACGAGTGGGCAATAATGCAAACCCATGCACAGCTTGGTTTTGATATTCTGTCCCAATCTCAAAACGAAATTCTACAAATAGGCGCAGTCATTGCCCAGCAACATCATGAAAAGTGGGATGGCAGCGGATATCCTTCTGGCCTAGCAGGAGAAGATATAAATATAGTCGGCAGAATAGCGGCACTCGCTGACGTATTCGATGCCTTGGCTTCTAAACGCTGTTACAAGCCAGCATGGCCGATGCCTAAAGTAGTAGATTTGTTAAAAACTGAACGAGGCAAACACTTCGAGCCCAAACTGGTCGATATTCTTCTGGAGCACCTCGATGAGTTTATTGCGATTCGCGATGCTTTCCCCGATCCAATAGAAGAAGAATCCTAAGCTGAGAAACGCTAAACAGTAATTAGTTCAATAGAACCAGCAAGTAAGATCCAGGAAGCAAAAAAGACTTTTAGTTTTATCGCCGGTAACCATACTGCCAGATAACGAGCGATCACGGCCCCAACAATAGCTCCAGGGCCTGCAAACATCAGTATTTGCCAGTTTATCGCATCAGCCATTAAATGATGTCCAATACCAATCCACACAGTGATGGCAGAAATGATAACTGCCACAGCTATCGCTAACCGTACTCTGTAACCGCGGAATATTAAATAAAAAGCGATAAATTCACCTACGCCCACAGATAACCAAGCCGTGATCACACCACCAAGGTAGCCTATTAGCATTAAAAAAGTGATATCTAAGCTCGGTAAGGTTTTCGACAGAGTAACAAGCTCTGAAGGGGCTTTTTTCCTACATGCCACCAATAACAAAGCGACGCCCAATAAAATAGAAAACACAGCAAACAACAGAGATAAGCTCGCAGGTGAGTTTATACCCAAACCATATATGGTCCACACCCCCAATACACTGGGTATCACGGCGAACTTTACAAGCGGATAGAGTAACTGCCAGTCCACTTCCTGCAACCTCGACTTTGCGGCATAACGACGCCACATAATGGCACCTGTAGTCATACCAAAACACTGAATACCAAAACTGGTTGCAATAGCCTGACTTTCAGAAATTCCCAATTGTTGAAATGCTGGAATAAAGACGACACCACCACCGGCACCGGTTGCGTTGGCAAATATGGCTCCCAACACACCTAACAAACCAAATGGCGCATATGGGTCTACATACAATTCCGACCAGTAAACTGCCGTTATAATTAACGGGACGACAATAAAAAATGTGATCTTACGATTGGACTCAGACAAACAACATTCTCGTCTTTGAATATGGAATTCAGGATTCTAAAAAACACAAGGCGGTCTGCCAATAGGGAGTTCCATTAATAATCGGAATTAGTTAGAGCAATTTCGTACAGGAAATAAAAAAGTCGCCTTTGGCGACTTTCTCTTAAAACTTAAAAAATTCGTTTTTGTATCGTTTCAGCTCATCAATGCTTTCGCGAATATCTTCCAACGCCAAATGCACACCCTTTTTCTTATAGTTTTCCACTAAGCTCGGGCGCCAACGTCTTGCTAACTCTTTAATCGTACTAACGTCGATATTCCTATAATGGAAAAATTCTTCCAAGGTCAACATGTGAATATGCATGAAACGGCGATCTTGGCAGATAGAATTGCCACACATAGGCGACTTACCTGCGGGCACATAATCTTTCAAAAAATCAATGGTGATTTCACACGCTTCTTGCTCGGAGATTTTGCTATTTTTACAACGTTCAGTTAAACCCGTTTTGCCGTGTTGGTTAATACACCACTCATCCATATTGTCCAAAACTTCATCAGGTTGATAAATTGCGATTTCAGGACCTTCAGCCAAAATATTAAGCTCACTATCAGTAACTATGGTGGCAACTTCTAGAACTTTATCGGTGGCAGGCTCCAATCCTGTCATCTCAAGATCAATCCAAACCAAATTATTTTCGCTAAATGTCATAGAAAGGCCTTACTGAATCCTTTTTATCCCGTGGGCTTACGTATAAGATATCCGCATTGTTATTCTTTTTTGAAACTTTCACAAGTTTTTATAAATAAATCATAGAGCAAAAGTGGCAAAACAAAAGAAATTATCCAAATCGCAATCGCGTCGTATACGTGCTAATCACAGTAAACGGTTAAAGAAAGCTCAGCTTACACAAACAGAAGAAGAGCTGCAAACCGGACAGCTTGGCCCACAAAGTTTTGGACAAGTGATCACTCGTTATGGCCAGCATGCGGACATCGAAAATAGTGAAGGGGATATTATTCGCTGTAACATTCGCCGCACCATTGACTCTCTTGTTTGTGGCGACAACATAATATGGCGGCCATACACTCAATCAGACTCTGAGTTTGCTGGTGTAATAGAAGCGGTGGAGCCACGAAGCAGCGAATTTGTCAGACCAGACTTTTACGATGGTTTGAAACCGGTCGCTTCCAACATAGATCAAATTCTCATCGTGTCTGCGCTTTTGCCAGACTTAACGCCTAATATTATCGACAGATATCTAGTCGCCGTTGAGCAACTGGATATCACTCCTGTGATTGTCATCAACAAGATGGACTTGCTCAGTGAAAACAATAAAGAGCTGGTTGAAAAAACCATCGAGCTTTATCAAGAAATCGGTTATCAGGTCGTAACTTTATCGGCCAAGCAAGAAGACGGAGTTGAAGTTGTTCACCAATTGTTAAAAGACAAAACAAGTGTTTTTGTTGGCCAATCGGGTGTTGGTAAATCTTCACTGGTTAATGCCATCATGCCAGAAGTTAACATTGCCACTAAACAGGTTTCTGATAACAGTCGTCTTGGTCAACACACTACCACCGCTTCTCGATTATACCGTTTGGAACATGGCGGTTCGGTCATCGATAGCCCTGGTGTGCGTGAATTTGCCATGTGGCACTTGGAAAATGAACAAATCTTAAACGGTTTCGTCGAGTTTCGCCCATTTTTAAACCAGTGTAAATTCCGCGATTGTAAACATCAGAAAGATCCGGGCTGTGCATTAAAACAAGCGATAAAAGAAGGCCAAGTTAGCGAACAAAGATACCAGAGTTACTTGCGGATTTTACAAACCGTCACAGATATAACCTTGCGACACCAACCAAAAGATTCAAAATAACTCTGATTTATTAACAAGCTCGGGTACAATAGCGCCCCTTAAATTTTGCCCTAATCTAAGTGAAAGGTTTTAACGTGAATTTTGACAATCTGAAAATTGCTTTCCAATACGCTTTACCAAAACATGGTGTTTCTAAGTTAGTTGGTTTTTTGGCTCGTGGTCGATTGGGTTTCCTTACCACTTTACTGATTAAGGGCTTCATCAAAGCCTACAAAATTGACATGAATGAAGCGGAGCAATCCGATCCCAAACATTATAAGACGTTCAATGACTTTTTTACTCGTGCTTTGAAACCCGGTGTTCGCCCACTAGTTTCTGAAGATAATGCTGTTGCTCATCCAGTAGATGGTACTATCAGCCAACTTGGTCCAATTAAAGAAGGCACACTGGTACAAGCAAAAAACCACTATTATTCTGCACTAGAGTTATTAGGTGGCGATCAGGACCTGGCAGACAAATTTGAAGATGGTGATTTTGCCACTATCTATTTGGCGCCCAGTGACTACCACAGATTACACATGCCTTTGGCAGGTACGTTAACTGACATGGTGTATGTTCCAGGCGATGCGTTTTCCGTAAATCCATTGACGGCAGAAAATGTACCGAACCTTTTTGCTCGTAACGAACGTGTTGTTGCAGTGTTTGATACCGAAGTCGGCCCTATGGCGATGGTGTTAGTGGGCGCGACCATAGTGCGCAGTATAGAGACCGTTTGGGCTGGTGAAGTCACACCACCTCGAGGCCCTTCTGTTAACCGCTGGCAATACCCTGCTGACGGTGACAAGGCCGTTTACCTTGAAAAAGGTGAAGAAATGGGTCGCTTTAAACTTGGCTCGACTGTTGTCTGCTTATTCCCTAAAGACAAAGTGGAGTTTTTAGAGTCAATGTTACCAGGCACAAAAACCCGTATGGGCGAACACTTCGCCGATAAAAAATAACTATACCCAATAGGTATCCCGCGACTAGAGCGAGTAACAGGACAGAAGTATTAAATGAAAGTGTTAACCGCTCTTTCGCCTATGGTGAAATTGCACCTAAGCGTGTTATTGCTTGGTGTTTCCGGCATTTTTGCCAAGTTAATCGATTTGGCGGCACTCGATATCATCGCATATCGAAGCCTCTTCACCGTCATAGCCCTTGGGTTATTTGTAGCTTCAACCCGCGGTAAATTAAAACTCAACTCAATAAAAGACTATGGCATAGCCACCCTTCTTGGTGTTTTGGCCGCCATACATTGGGTCACCTACTTTATCAGTATTCAAAAAACGTCTGTCGCCATCGGCATGATTGCTTTGTTTACCTACCCCGTAATGACAGTACTGATTGAACCTTTGTTTCGTAAAAAGCTGCCTAAACCTCAAGATATACTTCTCAGCCTGGTTGTCCTACTTGGAATAAGTTTGCTGTTTCCCAACTTATGGCAACAAACAGAGATACTGAATGGCGATTACATATTAGGAATATTAGCCGGACTTTTATCTGCCTTAAGTTTTGCATTGAGAAATATTGGCATTCAGCACTATTTCAAACATTACACGGCAAGGCAGGGAATGTTTTATCAGTTTGGCATTGCAGCACTGTTATTATTGCCATTTAGCTCTACGACACCGATTGAACTTAGTTGGTACGATATCCAGCTATTAATCGTCTTCGCCATATTCTTCTCGGCACTTGCGCACGTTTTGTTTTCTGGCGCAATCACCCTAACATCAGCGAAAACAGCAGGCCTCGTAGCTTGCCTGCAACCTCTGTATGGCATGATCTTAAGTTTATTCATATTGGCAGAAATACCAACTTGGACTACCTTATTGGGTGGCTCCATAATATTAAGTACCGCTATTTATGAAACCACACGTGGAACGAAAAAACTCAAAAAAGGTTAGCCTTTTAAAATGAAAGTTTTTGCCCACCGAGGCGAGTCCGCCCTATTCCCAGAAAACAGTCGCAGCGCTATTCAAAACTGTATAGATTCAGAAATGTTTGGCGTAGAAATCGACCTCTATCAGGCTGAAAACAATTTTGTTGTGTTCCACGATCGTTGGTTAACACGCATACTCGGGATTCAAAAACGTGTAACTGAGTTAACTTCTGAGAACCTAAGTCAAATTGCAGGCCGCGATGGACTGCCCATCCCAGATTTGGAATGGGTGATAAACACCCTAGCCAAAAGTAATTTGATGCTTAATATAGAACTCAAAAACATACAATGCATCGATACCTTCATGGGAAAGTTAGAGCTGTTCTGTAAAAAATACCACTTCCCAGTAACTAGACTACTTATCTCATCATTCAATCATAATTATTTAGCGCAAATAAGCCGCATTAGAGCGGACCTTAAATTATCACTGTTAACTGCAACGCATCCCATTAAAGTGGAAAACCAACTGCCAGAGTTCGAACTTTACAGCGTAAATCTGGATATGGATTGCATCAGTGCCGAACTCATTGCGGCATATAAGAAGCTAAACTACAAAGTTATGGTCTTTACCGTTGATGATGATGCGGAAATTAAGTGGCTTCTTGAGCAAGGGGTTGACGGTATTTTCTCTAACGATCCGCGTCAAGCCTGTAAAATCATAAATAATTTAGGTAGTTAAGTTGCCAATTAGCTAAGATTCGCTATACCTTTACCAGACAAGAATAAAATAAAGGACTTTCGCGTATGTCAGACGCAGATAACGAAAAATCTCCATGGTGTTTTCGTTCTGAAACCGCTCGACTATTAGCATTAAATGTCGCGCAAATTCACACAGGTTTAAGCGAAGGTGATGCTTCTATTGATACCTTGTCTTCCTCTTTCCAGCTACTGGCTAATTTTTGTTTGGAGCTGCAAAAAACCGATGTTGATGGCAGTGAACAGGCTTCTTTAGCACAGGTGCAATCCATTGCTCAAAACATGTCAGGCCAAATAGATAATGCAATTATGGCCTTCCAGTTTTACGACCGACTCTGCCAACGATTAGATCACGTTCAAAACAATCTACATATGTTGTCCGAGTTGATCACTGACGACGGACATATGCATGACTCAAAAGGCTGGACCAATTTGCGCCAGCAGATTAAATCATCTTATACGATGGAGACTGAACATCGTATGCACGAGGCAGTAATGAAAGGCGCATCTATTGAAGAGGCGCTACAAATATTTAGAGACGAACTTGCCCAAAAAGGTAATGACGAAGACGATATCGAACTATTTTGATTTTTAAATTAACCCGACTTATCGTTGGGTTTACTCTCCCCTTAATCCAGAAAAACTAGTCCAATCAACAAATGACGTTGTAGATATAACAGCCCGAGTTAGCTTGTTTTTTGTCAGTTTACTTTACACATTAAAATTTTCAGCCATTTTGCTACAGTGCGTACACAAATTGTTATCTTAAAAAACAATCACTTATAAGACGCATCTTAAAAAGGAACATTTTTTGCCTATTGCAGCGCCAAGGTCAATGATAGACCGCCCCAAAATTTGAGTACTTATTTTTACTTTTAATACGGATACCATTAAATGAAAACTAACAAAAAAATGTTAGCGAAGGGCTTTGCACTGCTGTTAGCGGCCGCAAGTCAAACTACAAATGCAACAATAATTACTGACAATTTTGGCAATAATAACTTTGCTAGTGCGACCAACTTAGATAGCTTATTCTCAACAGATGCTAATCTAGATGTTTATGACTCAACCAATACACCTTGGGTAAGCATTAATCGCATTGGCACCCAAGATAATGATATGAATGATTATTTTTCATTCTCGGCCAATGCAGGCGATACTGCGCATTTTGATTTTGATATGGGTGCAGGCTTCTTCTCTGTACTTTACGACGGATCGTTAACACCATTAGCGATAAATGCGCCATTTGGCGGCTTTGGTTTCGAGATCAATAGCCTGGACCCTATGTTGGTAGACAACCTACCCTTCTTTTCGCCTGATCTATTATCATTCACCTTTGCATCCACAGGCATGTATATTTTTGGTGTCGAAAATCAGATGCAGGGTTCAGGGTATTCTTTAAATGTCTCACTTGAACGCGCGGCGACTGCTGTATCGGAACCCACCGCTTTGTCTATACTGGCCCTAGGTTTGTTTGGACTGTTCAGCCGCAAGAGATTAGCGAAAAAAGCTTAATCTATTGCTCAGTTACTTGCCGTATCACCACAAAGGTACGGCAAGATGACTTACTTTTCATCTTTATGAACAGCTCACATAACCATAAATAACGCCTAACACCTGGAATAATCAAAGCTTAACACCTGCTCTATATGACCTCGCTCTTCGGCTATCATAAATAATCTATCTAATCCCAGCGCTACCCCTGAGCAGTCCGGTAATCCAGCCTCCAATGCCGATATCAAATTCTCATCTACTGGACGTAAAGGTAGACCACTTTTTTGTCGGGCCCTATTATCTTTCTCAAACCTATTGCGTTGTTCCTGTGCATCCTGAAGCTCATAAAACCCATTTGCCAGTTCTTTACCTTTAAAGTACAGTTCAAAACGATGTGCAACCCTAGGATCGTTTTGGTTAATCTTAGCTAAAGACGACTGTGAAGCGGGGAAGTCATAAATAAAACAAGGCTCCCAATCTCCGTCATTTAGACCAAGAGTAGGTTCAATATGACAGCTAAAGAGCCACTGCAGCAACGCATCTTTACCTTCATGTTGCAACCACTCATCGTTAGAAAAGTCTGATACTCGGGCCCTTAACTCTTTTAATGAGACTTCAAGAGGGTCTATATTGAGTTTACTTAAAAATACCTGCTGGTAACTTACTTTCCGCGCAGGTTCAGTGCTTAACAGAACTTGAATCAATTCATCCAATTCCACCATCAACTGATGCTCGTCGAATCCGGGCCGATACCACTCCAACATTGTGAATTCGGGGTTGTGCAAATGACCAGCGGCTTCATTTCTGAATGCCTTGCAGATCTGGAAGATGGGGCCAGACCCCGAAGCCAGCAATCGCTTCATCGCATATTCAGGTGAAGTTTGCAGGTATAAGTCTATTTCTTCTCCGCATTGATCAAAATAAAACTTGGTTGAAAAGGCATCAAGGTGAACATCTGTTACCGTGCCATGACTCAAGCAAGGCGTTTCCACTTCTAACACATCTCGTTGATGAAAATATTCTCTTATCGTCCGCATAAACTGGGCACGACGCTTCAAAGTATCTATCTGGGCTGAAGGAGACCAATTACTCATGGTTATACTTTTATTCTGTTGCTAAAACAAAAACAGCCTGATTAATCAGGCTGTTTTTATTGGTTAATTTTAACCGAGATTATTTTTGAGCTCGGCCCTGGTATTCACCAGTACGAGTATCCACACGAACAACTTCACCAATTTGTACAAACAATGGTACGCGTACTACTGCGCCTGTTGTCAAAGTGGCAGGTTTACCTCCAGTGCCAGCGGTGTCACCCTTTAGACCAGGATCCGTTTCAGTGATCTCTAACTCAACAAAGTTTGGTGGCGTTACCGCAATTGGGTTACCATTCCACAAAGTTAAAGTACATACGTCATTTTCAACTAACCATTTAACGCTGTCAGCTACTGCTTTTTCGTCAGCCGCAATTTGTTCAAATGTATCGTTGTTCATGAAGTGCCAAAACTCACCATCTGAATATAGGTAGGCTAGCTCAACGTCCATAACGTCTGCGCCTTCTACCGACTCACCAGATTTAAATGTTTTTTCAAGTACTTTACCGCTTACTAACTTACGAATTTTTACACGGTTAAACGCTTGGCCTTTACCTGGTTTAACAATTTCATTTTCAAGAATGTTGCAAGGCTCACCGTCAATCATTAACTTAAGGCCTGCTTTAAACTGGTTGGTGCTAAATGATGCCATTTCGCCCTCTAAATAATTACCTAAATACAAGTGGAACGAATGATACAACAAGCAGACCTATCTGTTGAGACCCATTGGCAAAAAGAATTAAAACAAAGTTTTACCAGACCGGAGGAGCTTTTGGATTTTTTGCAAATTAGTGGGGGTTATGACCAAAAAGACTTTGATGCTCGTTCGTTATTCGCTATGCGAGTACCACGCCCGTTTGCCGATTTAATGGAAAAGGGTAACCCAAACGATCCTTTGTTATTGCAGGTGCTGCCTTTGCGACAGGAGTTTATCGCCAAAGCTGGTTTTGTCGAAGATCCGTTGGAAGAGCAAAAAAGTGTGGTTCCGGGATTATTGCATAAGTATAAATCTCGGGTTTTGATCATCTTTAAGGGCGGCTGTGCCGTTAACTGTCGTTATTGTTTTCGTCGTCACTTTCCTTACGAGCAAAACAAGGTTAATAAAACCCAACTGCTCGAACAGTTGGAATACATTAAAACAAAGCCGGAAATCAACGAAGTCATTTTAAGCGGCGGTGACCCGCTGATGGCACGGGATGATCATATTCAATGGTTCATTTCAAAGCTCGAACAAATCGAACATGTTAAGAGACTCCGCATTCATACTCGTCTGCCAGTCGTCATACCTTCTCGCCTTACTCCGGAATTGCAGAATGTATTGAGTAAAAGCAGACTAAAAACCGTCGTGGTCTTTCATATCAACCACGCCCAAGAGATAAGCCCAGAATTAAAGCGAAAGTGCGAAATGTATAAAAAAGCGGGCATATGGCTTTTAAACCAAGGTGTGTTATTAAAAGGGATCAACGATAACGCAGAACAACAAGTGGCGTTGTCGGAAGCACTATTTGAATCTAACATTCAACCATACTACCTATTTCTGTTTGACCGTGTCGCGGGCGCCAGTCACTTCGAGGTGCCGGAGTCAGAATCAATGGAGCTGTATAAAAAAATGATGGCGGAACTGCCAGGATTTCTTCTGCCCAGACTGGCAAGAGAAATAGGTGGAGAGACCAGCAAGACGCCAGTCCTCCCCTATTAGACGTATCGGCTTACACACTAATATTAATGTGTTGACCGATGACACTACCAGTACTACCCACAGGAGTTGGGCTCTGTAGCTGAACTTGAGCCGTTGCGGCAATTAACGCCAACGCGGCTTCACCTTCCAGCTTCTGCGCACTTTTGGCTAAATTAGCCGCCAGTGCTTCACCCCCTTCCATAGCGCCTGATGTAGGCATTCCCGGACCCGACGGGGATACATTCATTTGATGAACTCCATGTTTGATTTCCGGTTCCAGTTAATTTCACTTCCCGTCTCAACTAATTAAAGACATTCAGGTAAACTAACCTTAATTATTTATCGGAAAACGCCGTGAGATCTTAAGTGGAAAATTTGATATCCAGCCTAGAACAAAACCTTAAAGAACTATATAGAAAAGCCATTGACGCCGACTCTCAGATCAATGAGCTTAAAAAACAAGGACATGGAAAATTTGATGCCATTTTCAAAGACAGTAAGTTATTTGTCGTAAAAGCGGACAAATTTATGCCTTATCTGGAAGAAACAGCAGAACAGATCCTGAATTTGAAAAACAGTGAGCAAGATGCGCAAAACCAGCAACCTGAAATAGAACTTATTGTTAAGAAGCTACACTTGCTACACCAAACTATCGGTAACTTCAAAGGCGTGTTAAAAAGCTAAAATTGAATACGGAAGTCACCTTATCATAAATCGAGAAGGGGCCGGTCCCCTTCTTAATTTTGCTCCACCAGCTCAAGCGTAAGACGAACAATATCCCCTTGATTTTTATTATCCTTAGATATCACTAAAGATTGAAGATCAGGAGAAAATCCTCTGATGTCACCGGACAGTCGCATTTGCGAAACGAGTGTCTCTTCCTGTAGTTGCCGGTCTTCTGACAAATCATAACGATAAACACGTTTTTCCATGTCATCTTCGTAAGAAACCAATGCTGTACTGGTATTTACCCTTGCAAGTCTTGGCGACAAAGTCATAGGCAACCGCACTTCTTTGCTCAGTTCTTTTAATTTATCGGTATTAAAATCATAGGATACAAATTTTTCAGTTTGGTAATCAAAAGCAATAATTTCACCAGGAGAAAGCTCGACTGCGGTTAGGCCTAAATGAACCTTTTTATCAACGACTTCCAAATTGTTGGCCTTGTATCGATACATGGCAATATTACGCAGATGTTCACTAACGAAAACATATTCATTATCTGCACTCCAACCCAATGGAAATTTTAGTTCTTCAAGCACAATTGCTCGTTTCAGCTCACCATTTTCGAGATCCACAATGCCGAGAAGAATCTGTTCTTTAGAATAAACAACGGCCACTTGAGATCCATCATTAGCAACAGCAAAATACCAGATATCATTGGCTGCTAAATTACTTATTTGACGTGTGGATTGGCTTCTGAGGTCATAGTGGTACAGCTCGTAATCGCCAGTTCGATTTGAAGCAAAATATAAGCTATCTGAAGTCTGGAACTGTGCCACGGATTCAACTTGGGTTGAGTTTAAATAGGGAAATTGTGATTCCGCTCCGCTAAGGCTTTTGGTCAATAAGTCTGCTCTTTGTCCCTGTAAACTTAGATAAAGCTGCTGATTTTCAAAGTCATAAAATGTATCAGTTACATCGTTAGAAGGCACATTATAAAGAAACGTTAAATTTTGAGTAATCGTATCTAAATGCCATATGCCGTTCGTAAACCCTATTTTACCGGCGATTAATAAGTCCTGTTCTCTCTGGCCCTGAGTGATGGAGTTAACTTTATCAAATCCAGAATAACTAAAGCTCCTTTTTTCCTTATTAACTATATTAATTTGGGGTTTTTGGCCATCAACAGCCACATAAGTTAAATAACCATTATCTCTGTTGAAAAAGTGCAAAAAGATTCGTTTTTCTAAAGCAGCATTCTGGATTTCGAAAAGCTGAGTATTTCGTTCAACAAATGAATATTCTTTTAACACAGTGCTTTCATTGTTGAGGTATTGGTTAAAAAGGAGTCCTTTAGATTCCGGGTTGTAACTTAAAGAATAAAGTGGCGTTTGGCTTTCGAACAATACATCAAAACTGCCATCAAATTTTTGCCATACTATTTGATACATGTTTGTCTTATATCGAATATAAAAAATGGCACTATCTAGTAACAATATTCCCCGCTTTTGCCAGTTATCTGAAACCAGAACCTTTTCCTGTCCATCTTCGGCCCTATAAACAACGCTAGTTTGGTCATCATTATGATGAAAATAGACAGCTGTTTCCTTATTCTGCCGATATTCAAATTCCAGCCCATCAGTATAAGTAACTGGCACTTCCCTTAATAACTGGAACTCTCTCTTTGTCTCGACATCGAGAAATATAAGTATCGAAAGAAATATAAAAATTGCCAAACCACTTAACGTCATCCACTTCTTGTTTTTAATGAGTTGGCCTGCAGACGCTATTTCTTGTCGAGGTTCAACTAAAAAAACGTAACCTTTTTTTGGAATAGTAGATATAAATATTGGGGCCTTTGCATCGTCTTTTAATGCACTTCTGAGAACGAATATAAGTCTGGTTAACGCCTCATCTGCTACAACTTGATTTGGCCAAACCGCAGCTTGAATCTCCGCTTTTCCGCATACATGACCTTGATGGGAAACCAAATAATTAAGTAACTCCATCGCCTTAGGCTCTATTCTAATAGTTTGTTCATCACGTACAATAACGTTAACCTGGGGATCGACGCTTACGTTGGCAATACGATAAATTGAATTTAGTTCAGAGCGTTTTGTCACAGAGAATAGATGCATATTATGATGATAATCGCGACATACTAGATTCAATCCGAATAGGTTTCAACACAGAGGGTTGCTCGGTATTTTTATCAAATGGTTTCAATTAACTTATCAAGTGTTAATGGCCAACGACGTCATTTGTGACTTTGGAACGAGTCTGTTAGTTAATCCATATATATTTCATTTTCCTCCCATATTTATCATTGGTTAGCCGCTATTCTTAAAATCACAAATATACACACCTCTAATTGACCATGGTCCATTTTTGTATTCGGCTGTTTACCAAAGTTTGTTTAGGCTAAGAACACAAACATTTAGATGAGCTAACCACTTGAATAAAAAGAATAAATAAATTCTGGATGTTTTTATAATACTTCAATCATTGTCCGCTTGCAGGATGAATCATAAATTCCATTCACTAATCGGTTACGGCCTGCCCGTAATAAACAAAACAGTTTTTGAACTACGTTTTAACCATGTTTGGAGTAATGGATGCATTATAAAACACTAATCAGCCTTGCCATTTTGGCCACATCAACAGTGCAGGCTAAAAACGATCTAGATTTTGATTACATGCCTAAAAATGGCTATTCGAGTACCACAAATTCTAAATACGTCGCCTCTTCTATTAGTCAAAAAATTAAACCAACACAAAAAATTAAGAATTTGGCCAAGCGCAACTTTGCAGGTGACCTGATTGTGCAGAAACTCACAGATAATAGTTATTGGTTACAGTACGACTTCTATAGCACGGTATTTTATGTCGGAGATGAAGGTGTATTGCTTATGGACCCTTTAGCGTTCGGTAAAGGAAAAAAGGTGCTAGAGGGGATCCGAACCGTTACAGACAAACCAATAACGGCTCTTATTTATTCTCACAATAGTTCAGATCATATTGAAGATGCCATTGTTTTCGTTGAAGACTCCAAAGGAAAAGGAGTGAACATGCAGATAATCGCGACGACAGAAACGGCCAAACTAATAAGAAAAAATAGAAAAATTCCGACACCTACTATTTTGTTATCTCGAGATAAGGGAACCTTTAAGTTTGAAGATGTTACGGTAACCGCTTATGGATTAGCGAACACTATCGAAGATCAAGACAATACCGTTTGGCTCCTAAATGAAGACAAAGTTGCGCACATTCCAGATTTAGTCAATCCAGATCAGGTGCCATTCTTGGGTTTGGCGGGCGCACCAAGCTACGACAGTTACAAAATGAATTTAGCGGAACTGAACTCATTAAACTGGACTTTTCTTTCGGGTGGACATGGCGACATTGGCAGTAAAGACGATGTTAAGTTTACTCAAAATTATATTGACGATATGGAGCAAGCTGTGCGTACTGCCTATAAAGAGTATCGCGACCAAGGATTAGGAAATCGTGAGTTTAATAACCATCATGCCAAGTGGCATGCCTCAAGCGCGTATGCCAATAAACGAGCCGTTGAAATATTGCGCGGAAAATACGGCAGCATATATGGTTTTGAGGCGGCAATAAGCTCTCATATGGATATGTTTGTAGACCCAGACCATAGATAAATAACAGTAAATAACACTGCTATTAACCATGAGAACAAGGCAGAGAGGCTTGTCGCTCTCTCTGCTTTTCCATTAACTCGCTGGATATTGCGCTTTTAGCCCAGCATAAACATCATCTTTAAACGCTTCGCTGTTCGCATCAGTTACACGAAGCACATCCATTAGGACTTCATTGTCTTCTTTACCATTCCAGACTTTGATGTATTCACCCGTCTTATAACCATGGTCCTGACGGAAAAAGTTCAGCACATTTTTACCGACATAATGGCGAAAAAGTTCATCAAAACTCAATTCCGTTAATTCCATCAACCCAGCAAAGGTTTTCACGTCAAAGTTCTTGCTCGCTAATGTATTAGCCACCATGACTTCAATGGTTTCTGCAAAAGACGCTTGTTTTTCAGCCTGGCCTAACTCAGCTTCAATATCCTGGGCAATAGACTCAACCGCTTGTCCGGATACCAATCGAGCGCTTAATCCAAAATGGAAAATATCGATAAGCTCTAAATGAACTTGCTCAATGTCTGGTTTTTGATGCTTCCACCATTTCCAACCATAGTGGTCTAACATTTCTGCCAATTCGACCCAAATAGCGCGGTGCCATTCAAATCCTTGTTGTCGCCATTCCGGGTGAACTTTAGTGTTCATCTCATCTTGCATGGTTAACATGGTTAATATTTGTTGTTGCATAAACTTAACGCCGTGTAGTTCGTAAAACCGAGCCATGATAACAGAGGCAAATGCCAATTCGAATAAGTAATGAACCAATAGTGATGAGGTTACAAAAAATAACAAATCACCACTTGGCTTGATCACATAATTATTATCAAATGACTCATCTCAAAATTACGCAGTTAAAATTATGAAACGTTCCGCCATAACTTTAGTCTTATTGTCTTTACTTCAAGCCTGCTCTTCAGACTCCGACTCTAACTCGAGTCCGGCACCAATAGATCAGGTTGACACCGACCCTAACGCCGCTATTGATGTAACTAGAGGCGGATATCAATGTTTTACCATGACCACCAGCTTCGGTGACATTGAACTTGCACTAGACCAGCAAAAAGCACCAGTTTCAACTGAGAACTTTGCTACCTATGCCAACGATGGTTTTTATGATGGAACGTTAATCCACCGGGTAGAAGGCAGTTTTGTTATTCAGGGCGGCGGTTACGAGTCGATTACTGAAGAAACCACGGTAGATGATAAAAAAGAAACGCGGGACGCCATTCTACTTGAGTCTGATAACGGGTTAAAAAACTACCGAGGGCGTATTGCCATGGCTCGGACTAACGTCGCTAACTCCGCTACTTCACAGTTTTTTATCAATGTCGTGGATAATCACTTCTTAAATAAAGCGCAATCTACTGATGGACTAGGCTACGCGGTATTTGGTGGTGTGATTGCAGGAATGGATGTAGTAGACCAAATTCGAAACGTCGAAGTTGGCACTGTAGGCAACTACCAAAATGTGCCAACACAAGATATTTTTATTAATTCAGTTACAGAATCTAGCTGTCCAGAGTCATAAAGATTTGGCTATTGGATATAAAAAGCGCCATGAGCGCCTTTTAGCTAAATTCAAGATTTTCAATCGGCCATGACGGCTATCTGATCTTTATGCCAATGGTCTAACATGGTCGTAACATCCCGTTTAAACCAGGAAGATATCATACGTGTTTCATAACTTAAGGGGCGCTGACTGCTACGGAAAGCGCTGCTTCTGTCCATAAAAGCCATATCCTTCAAGCTTTTAGTTCCCGACTGCACATCTTTGTCGCCAACTTTTACATCGTAATCAAACTCTATCATCGGCCAGTAAACATGAGTCACTAATCGAATTTCTCTGTGCAGCGCGAAGTTGTATCTTACATCGCCCGCCAAATTAAGATCCGTCACTTTTAAGTTAACGGTCACATCGTCAGGCAAGGTTTTGGCAACTTTAGCGAAGTACTTTTCAAACTGTTTAAATGTTTTACTTTGAAAGCGCTTTTGACTTTCATCAGCCCCTTCGATATCTGCGTATTTATCTGGCTCATGCCAGGTCACATTAATTTGCCCTGCGTTTACCAAACTAGGTAATAACAAAAAGAGGGGGAGCATTAAGTATTTTTTCATGCTGTTCTCTCCAAAATTGTAAATAAACAATTCTCTTAGATTATAGACCGACTCAACACCGCTATTTTTTCCTTTCCGTAAAAATATGCTGAAGTAAACCACACATTTATATACTCTGTTAGAACTTACTAACAACTACGAGTTCCAAATTGTCCAGTTTTTTTTCCATTCCCAAATTACATTCAAATGTTTGGTTGTTAATGTGTGCTCAGGCTTTGATCGGATCTATAGGTCCTGTTGTTGTATTTGTGGGCGGCTTTATCGGTTTGCAATTGGCCCCAAGTGAGGCTCTGGCTACGTTACCGGTTGCTTGCATGATAGTGGGAATCGCGCTGTTCATGTTGCCAGTCGTCAATTTGCTCAAACACGTAGGCAGAAAAAAAGGATTCTTGATGGCAGTGAGCTGGGGAATTCTTAATAGTCTTATTACCGCCTACAGCATTTATCTCGCCAACTTCTGGTTATTCTGTTTATCTATTTTGATGTATGGATTTTTAATTGCCGCAGTGCAACAGTTTCGATTTGCTGCAATGGAGTCTGTTTCGGCAGAGAAATCCGGACAAGCTGTGTCTATTTTATTACTAGCGGGGTTAATCGCCGCTTTTGTCGGGCCAGAAATTGCGTTTATCGGGCGTAACTGGTTCGAAACGGAATACCTAGGATCATTTGTAGGCGTCGCCTTATTACTGCTCGTGTCCACCGTTTTTATTTTGAAGTATGAACCCACTGAGATAAAAACTTCGCAGCAAAAAAATGCTGGCAGACCACTAAAGGAAATCACCAAGCAACCTGTCTTTCTTGCGGCTATCGTCTCTGCGACAGTAGGTTTTAGTGTCATGAGCTTTGTCATGACAGCAACGCCAATTAGCATGCACGTGCATAGTGGATTTGATCTGGCAGAAACCAAGTGGGTCATTCAGTCACACATCATTGCTATGTATTTGCCTTCATTTTTCACCGGAAAACTAATCGCACGGCTCGGGCAACACAGAGTTTTATATCTGGGTTTACTGGCATTTTTGGTCTGCATTCTGATTGGTTTTGCCGGCCGTCATTACGTGCATTACTGGGGCGCATTAGTGTTACTGGGAATTGGCTGGAACTTCATGTTTGTCACCGCGACATCCATCTTACCGAGTTGTTACAAGGATGAAGAAAGATTCAAAGTTCAGGGCTTTAACGACATGGTTATGTTTTCATGTCAGGCCATTGCATCACTTTCAGCAGGCTGGGTCATTAAAGTCTTGGGCTGGGATGCCATGTTAGCCTTGTGCTTGCCTTTATTGCTCATCACCTTTTTCATAATATTGAACTGGCGCCGCTCTGGCACAGTGCAAGCCGTTAACTAACCTTGGAGTTTCTGTATGGAATGGTTATCTTCTGTCACCGCAGCCTTTTCTAATTTTGTATGGGGCCCGCCCTTAATTATTTTGCTAGTAGGTGGTGGCTTATTTTTTTCCATATACAGCAAACTCGTGCCATTTCGATATTTAGGTCACGGTATTAGTTTACTTACGGGCAAACATGATCATGACTCAGAAAAAGGGCAACTAACCCATTCACAGGCACTTTCCGCAGCACTTGCTGGCACGGTGGGGATGGGAAACATCGCCGGGGTTGCCTTAGCAATAACGGCAGGTGGACCTGGGGCCGTATTCTGGATGTGGTTAACCGCTTTGTTAGGTGTCTCAACCAAGTTTTTTACTTGCTCATTAGGAGTCATGTTCAGACGAACCGATGAAAATGGTGATGTGCATGGTGGACCTATGTTTGTTATCACGGAAGGGCTAGGTAAAAACTGGAAGCCCTTAGCTTTATTATTTGCTTTTGCAGGTTTGTTTGGAACCATTCCTTCCTTTCAAGCTAATCAATTGACCGCTGCCTTACGTGAAGAGTTGGTCCCTGAAGCCTGGGTTTCCTCTCCAACGATGTTCAATGCAATCATCGCTATCGCCATTACCGCTTTAGTGGCGGGTGTTATTTTAGGTGGTTTAAAACGTGTTGCTTATGTCACTAGTCGTTTGGTTCCGACCATGGCCATTACTTATTTCTTAATGACCCTTGCCGTATTGGCTAACCATTTACCTGAGTTGCCGGGACTGTTTCAGTCAATTTTCACCGAGGCCTTTAACCCACAGGCGGTATCTGGCGGCTTAATAGGTGTCATCATAATCGGCGTTTCAAGAGGCGTATTTTCCAACGAAGCGGGCATAGGAACGGAAGTAATGGCTCATGGTGCTGCAAAGACGGATGAACCGATACGTGAAGGTTTAGTGGGCATGTTGGGACCCGTGGTAGATACCTTGATCATCTGTACCTGTACCGCACTAGTAATACTGGCGTCCGGTATGTGGCAAGACGTAGAAGGTGTAAAAGGGGTAGAACTAACCATGCAAGTTTTTGGTCATGAGCTCGGACTCATCGGTCAAATACTGCTAGCCATTCAAATTCTGTTTTTGGCAGTGAGTACCATGTTTACCTATTGGTATTACGGCGAAAAGTGTTTTGGATTTTTGTTTGGCGAAAACAGCCGCCCCTACTACAAATGGTTTTATCTGCTCATGATTATTGTGGGTTGTATGGTAACTCTGGATATCGTATTTAACTTTATGATTGGCATGTATGGATTGATGGCCATTCCAACCATGTTATCCGCTTTCATCCTTGCCCCTAAGGTCAAAGTCGCGGCCAAAATTTATTTCGAAAAATTGTCGCTAGAAAAGGAAGCGGGTCTTACAAACCCACCTAAATAAACCAAGAACGCTCCGTTTTTCAATAAATTATGCTACCTTGCAAGATAACGGTTAAACGGAGCCTCCAAATGCGTCATATTTTATGTCTATTGATGATTATCAGCACATCGGTTTATGCCAAGAGCGAAAAAAGCTGGGTTGAGCCGGATCCTAAGTCATCACGAACCGAACATGAAGTCAGGATCAATGGGCGCAATTTAGAGTATTTGGCTATCGCTGGCGATACCATTGTCAAAAACAAAGACGGTAAGGCACAAGCACAAATATTCAGTACGGCTTATTTCAGACAAGGTGTAAGAGACAAGTCAAAACGTCCCATCTCTTTTATTTTTAATGGCGGGCCTGGTTCCTCTTCTGTTTGGTTGCATATGGGAGTTTTTGGCCCGAAATGGGTGAAACTGCCCAGCGATGCCGAAAACCCGGGGGCCCCACCTTATCAATTAGCCGATAACCCTCACAGCTTATTAGATGTCACCGATCTGGTTTTCATCGATCCCGTTGGCACAGGCTATTCCAAAGCGGTTGGCGATGCGAGTGGTAAAGACTTTTGGGGAGTGAAAAAAGACGCGCAGGTTTTGGCGGATTTTATTCGAACATTTATTAGCGAACACAAACGATGGAACTCCCCCAAATACATAGGTGGTGAAAGTTATGGCACGACTCGAGCTGGCGCGTTAGTCAAAGAACTGCAGGAAGGTTGGGGCAGCATAGATTTAAACGGCGTTATTCTTATCAGCGCCATTCTTGACTTCCAGACTGGAGATTTTACCCCGGGTAACGACCTGCCATTTATCTCCTTTTTACCAACCTATACGGCAACAGCGTGGTACCACAAGGCGTTACCCAGCCAAACTCAGCTATTGCCTCTACCTATTTTATTAGAGCAAGTAAGAGAATTTGCGCTTAACACGTATTCGGTGGCGCTACTAAAAGGATCACTCCTGTCTCAAGAGGAAAGGCAAACAATCGCACAACAACTGCACCTGTATACGGGCCTTGATATCGATTACCTAAAGCGCACACGCCTTCGTATTGACGAATTTCGGTTTATGAAAGAACTTTTACGTGACCGTGGTGTTGCCGTTGGGCGCCTGGATAGCCGTTACCTTGGTGACGAAGCCGATGACGCAGGTGAGCGATTCGAAGCCGACCCTTCAGGGTACGCCATTGATGGTGCCTATACCGCCCTAGTAAATGACTATCTGGATCAGCAACTCATTTACCGCCGAGACGCGGAATATCAGATTTTAAGTAGCGAAGTATTCAGTAACTGGCAATGGACATTAGGTGGCAATGCCCGAAGCGAAGGTTTCATCAATGTTACACCTTTCATCGCGAAAGGCATGCGTCAAAATAAAGACCTGAAAATATTTGTTGGTAACGGTTATTACGACTTAGCTACACCGTTTTTTGCCACCGAGTTATCATTTAACCATTACGACATAGATAACACTCGAGTCGATATGAAGTATTACGAAGCCGGCCATATGATGTACGTGCACCATGAATCTTTGAAAAAATTGGCAGAAGATTTGCGTGCGTTTTATAGAAAGTAACTCACACGTATAAGATTCGTATATACTGGAAACGGATCTTTGGTTTAGCTTTATCAATGTACTGTAGTAATGAACACGTCGGTTTTTAAAATTATCATCTTTTTTGTGGTTGCCATAATCGCCATATATCAGTGGGAGCGAGTGGCTAACGAATGGGATCCTGAGGCCTATACACCTGAATACACACAATGTGCCAGCGTTTATGTGCGTAAAAGTCCTCACCCATGTAATGCGGGCGACTTGATTTATATCGACAGTGATGTCGCAGAAAAATACTGTACCGATAACGTTATTGCCAGGTTTGAAGGCAGTGTTTATTGCCAATATAACGGCTTTCGCGAAGATTTATCTGAGCTTACAAAAGATGTTTATGACCGAAATGCGGACCGCGGCAATTAATACCAAAACGTACTTTTTTACAGTTTCGCCACTAACTTAAATAACTTTTGTTTTAATTTTCCATAAGGCGCATAACGAATTGGCGCATCGGCCAAAAAGCTTCTGTGCATCACAGGTTTTAAGTGACTAAAAGTATCAAAGCCCCATTTTCCGTGATACGACCCCATGCCCGAGTTCCCTACACCGCCAAAGGGCATATTGTGATTCACCATAAAAATCACCGCATCGTTAATGCATAAGGTTCCAGCACTAGTCTGGGAAGATACTGCATCAATTGTTGGTTGACTTTTGCTGAACAAATACAAGGCCAGAGGTTTTTCTCGTCCATTAATAAACTCTATTGCAGCTGTCATAGACTCAACTTCAACAATTGGCAGCAAAGGTCCAAAAATCTCATTCTGCATGATTGAGCTGTCAACATCTGGGTTCAATAACAGCGTAGGTGATATGAATTTTTGACTTCGGTCGGACTCACCACCATGTGCTAGATTGTTTTCTTGTCCATCCAAATAAGACACTAAACGATCAAAGTGACGTTCATTAATTATTCGTCCAAAATCTTCATTTTCAATGACATTTGTGCCGTATTGTTTGATCAGACTCTTTTTAAGTGCTTCGACTAATGCTGGCCTTTGTTGTTTTGTCACTAAAATATAATCCGGTGCAATACAAGTTTGCCCCGCATTTAAAAACTTAGCCCAAATAATCCGATCGGCTGTGACTTTTAAGTTTGTATTGTCATCTACAATACAGGGACTCTTGCCACCAAGCTCCAGTGTGACTGGTGTTAGATATTCACTGGCAGCACGCATGACGATTTTTCCTACCATTTCGCTGCCTGTATACATGATATGGTCAAATCTTTGTTTTAAGAGCTCTGTGGTTTCTTCTATGCCGCCTTCAAACACTCTAATAGCATCATTATCCATATACCTCGGAATTAACGATGCCAACAGGTTTGATACTTTTCCTGCCAGTTCAGATGGTTTAAGGACAACACAGTTTCCCGCGGCTATAGCCGCCACCATAGGGCTTAAAACCAATTGCACGGGGTAATTCCATGCCCCCATGATTAAAACCGTGCCATATGGCTCAGGGACAATTCTTGAACGTCCTGGTTGCGCTAAAATAGGCGTTCCGATTAATCTCGGCTTACTCCACTTCTTCAGGTTCTTGAGGAACAACTTTATATCTTTTAGAACAAATTCATACTCCGAGACGTAAGACTCAAAGGCACATTTGTTAAGATCCTGTTGCAACGCTTCGTAGATAGCTTGTTCATTGTCTACCAACAGACGACTTAGCGCCTCTAACTGAGCTTTTCGCCAGTCTAATGATTTAGTCTTGCCAGAATTAAACGTGTCGTTAAGTTGTTGGATCATTTCCATCGGAAGTTTTGTCCTGCAGAGCAAATAGTTGTCTTACTCATCCGACCTTACCGATAAATGTTAAGATTGGCAACTGGTACAAAACACCGATGCGCGTTGACCAATCTTCACTTCTTTTAACTTCTTGCCGCAAGTCACACAAGCTTGTCCGCCACGGCCATAAACCAGTAATTCCTGAGCAAAATACCCCGGGTTACCATCACTTTGAGTAAAGTCTTTTAAGGTTGTACCGCCCTGCTCTATGGCAAAAGCCAATGTTTGTTTGATATGTGCAGTTAACGCCTGATATCTGGCTCGTGATATTTTTCCTGCTGGCCGCCTTGGGTCAATACCCGCTTTGAACAAACTTTCATTCGCATAAATATTACCGACACCCACCACGACATGATTATCCATGATGAAATTCTTGACCGGACCCGTTTTCTTGCGAGACATTTCGAACAATAAGTCTTGATGAAAATCATCCGTCAAAGGTTCTGGGCCCAGCTTCGTTAACAACTCATGTTGTTCGTCCAAATCTTGCCACAAAAATGCGCCAAATCGGCGGGGATCGTTAAACCTCAGTACTTTGCCATTATCGAATTCAATGTCGACATGGTCATGTTTTTCTAGGGGGATATTCTTATCTATGACTCGGAGTTTGCCCGACATGCCTAAATGAAGAATTGCAGTCCCTTTTGGCGTATCAATTAATAAATATTTAGCACGACGTCTTACTGCTAATACCTTTTGACCTTCCATGAGTTCTACTTCTTGCGGTACAGCCCATCTTAACTTGGCATTGCGAACAATCACTTTTTCAACCCTTCGCTCACAAATGTGTGGTTCTATGCCAAGTCGGCTCACTTCAACTTCTGGTAATTCTGGCATCATGCATTCCTAAGGTTTTGTCAATTGATGTGGGATCAATTGGCTTAAATATTGTTGCTCGATTTCATACCAAAGACCTCGCTGGTGATCTTTTACGTATAACGTGCCTTCTATGTGGTCGATCACAAATTCGTAGACCCAACCATTAGCTTGTCCTGCAACCCAAATCACAACGGGTAACGATTTGGCGGTTTCCAGCATTAAAGGCGGTGATATTAAAGTTTGAAAAGGTTGTTTCTGCCAGGTTTCCAAATAAGGGTTGGCATCAGCCATATCGGGTTCCGAAATGTTCGTCAAAATGCGCCACGTCGCCCCGACTCGTTCCAATTTTATGCCGTTAAAATCAATGGACTGAATCAAGGTTCCTTCAGGTAATAATGGCTGAATTTGCTCCGCTGTTTGATTGCCCGTCATCATCTTATGACTGTAATTAAACAAAAGGATCATAAACATGGAGGCAAAGATCAGGACATTGTTCCAGCCTTTTTTTGATAACCGAATTCGCATATTGTTATTCTAATTGTTATTGAACGACTTGAAGCCGCAGGATAGAACAGCGGGGATTTTCGAGCAACAAAAAACCCAGCCGGAGCTGGGTTTTTATAACTTTTGCAAAAGTTTCAATTTGGCTTCAAAAAGTTTATTTGATCTTAGCTTCCTTGAAGATCACGTGTTTACGGATCTTTGGATCAAACTTTTTGATTTCCATTTTTTCAGGCATTAACTTCTTATTTTTATCAGTAGTATAAAAATAACCAGTTCCAGCCGTTGAAACTAAACGAATTTTATCACGCATGATTTAGTTCCTTAGATTTTTTGACCAGCTGCACGCATGTCTGCTAGCACTGTATCAATACCTTTTTTATCAATGATACGCATACCTTTAGTAGATAAACGTAATTTAACGAAACGCTTCTCGCTTTCAACCCAAAAACGGTGAGTTTGTAGGTTAGGCAAGAAACGACGTCTTGTAGCGTTGCGCGCGTGTGAACGATTGTTACCAACCGTAGGGCGCTTACCAGTTACTTGGCACACTTTTGACATGTCAATTTACTCCAAAACTTAAATTCTGACGCCAATCTAATTAACCCCTAAAGGCTAATTATTTGCCCGGGCATTTGAAAGGGCGCAATTTATACAGAATTTAGGGCATAAGATCAAGGTTTAGTTTCTATTAGGACGATATTTTAGTCGTATTTTTTAAAATTTGTACAATTTACGGGTTTAAGACGAATTCGTTGGCCCGAATGAACAAAACATCACCTGAATCAAAGTCACCATTTAAGACCTGTAATACGAATTCTGATAAGTGCTCGCAAGTCATGACATTATTATTCGCGATATCAAATTTATCTCTGAATTTTGTATCGATGGCACCTGGACACAAACACACTGAGTTAAAACCATCCGCGGCTAAACTTTTAGATAATGTGATCACACCTGCTTTCGACGCACAATACGAAGACCAATCTTTATACGCATTAAAACCTGCAGTCGAGGACATATGAATTAGTTGAGTGTTCGCATTAGAATTTAGTGCCGCTTTGCTTACATAAAACGTCCCAACAAGGTTAACGTTAATGTCATTAACCCAAGCGGTACTATCGGACTCTAGAATTCGCTTAGGATGAATTGTTCCGGCATTATTAATCACTACATCAAATGATTTTGATTGTTGTTCAAAATAATCAATAACAGAACTTTCATTGGTAACATCCAGTTCTTGTCGGCTTGGCGTGAAAATCTCAAATTTATCCGCAAAATTTTGTTTAAAACTTTGCGCCCAGTCACCGGCCCCACCAGTGATCAATATTCGCTTCATTTTTTCACCTCAGGATTGTCGTGTTCATCCGCGCTCTTTTTCAGTTCATTATATTGCTCAAAGATTTGCTTTTTGAGGTTTGTGCTACTAGCACCAGCACCATAAGGAAAATAAAACACCTTTACACCTAAATCTCTTAGATAGTCGTATTTACCTTTCCAGTCGTCACCAATAACAAAAATATCTATATTTAAGTCTTTCACTCGCTCTGTATGATCCAATGAGCGCTGTGGGATCACAATATCCGGATACTTCAGTGCCGATATAATTGCTTTTCTTTCTTCAAATGGGATTGTCGGGGGGTTTTTGTATGTACACACTAGCTCGTCAGTACTTACACCTACGATCAAAGTGCCGCCAAATCCGGCACCGTATTCAATCATTTTTAAGTGATTGCTATGGAACAAGTCAAATGTTCCGGACACATAAACGACAGGCTGCATAAGCCCTCCATCAATTAATTATTCAGAAAATACTCTACAATACGCTCAGAACAGCGGCCATCAACTCGCCCAGCCAGCTTCTCAACAATCTCACGTCTTTGCGCTTGTTTTGATTGAGGTTCATTCAATGCGTTATTCAATGCATTCAACAATTCATTCGGTGATGAGACTTTCCAACCGACTTGCTCAAAATATTGTATGTCATCATCCACCCGTTGTTTAAGTCTAAACTTGAAGATCCCGCGATAACTCCATCTTAGTTTATAAAAATCACACCAAACCACAGGTTTATCGAGCGCGGCAAATTCAAATATCGCAGAGGAGGCATCCGAAATCATGGCATCTGATAAAGTCATAAATGGTGTTAGGTTGTAATCACCGGTCCCGCATACAAATACATTATTAGCTTTTTCCCATCGTCTCAGGATTTTTTGATGTGTTGAGTATTTCGGTTTGGTTAAACTAAAAAAATGAGGTTTAACAATTAGATTGTAATCTTTCAAAGTAGCTGGCAATTGCTTAGGCATTAACTCAATTGAGCTAGGATAAAAGGTTGGAGCATATAAAACCGTTTTTTTATTTGGGTCTAACCCCAAATCCGCAAGCGAAAATCCGTCAATTAGTTTATTAATTGCGGGATCCAATTTTGCGTAACCAGTATCAATAAAATGGTTATTTGGATGCATTTTCTGCAAGCGATTCAAACGGTATTGCCCTTCAACAAATCTCACGGTCATAGGCTCTTTTGGCATGTCATAATATACTGCTTTAGGACCGATACCATGTAACATCATTACCGTCTTACTGACTGAGTGAATAAGTTCTATATCTTCAACCGCATTGCCAAAAACAATCCACTCGGCTTTTTCGTTTAAATAAAACTCTTTCGCTTGTTGCCAATTATCGCACCAAACGGCTTCCAATTTTTCTTTACATATCGCCTGCTGACAAATTTCAGCTAATTTTGCGTCTCCATCTTTATGAAAAACACATTTAGTCGCGATTCCCGCCTTTTTTAATTCGGCTATGACAGGTAAATACTGTGGCAAGTAATATAAGTGTTTAACATCAAAAATAATTTTCATTTGAAAATGTAATAACCGAATAATGTGAATGCAATGAAATGATAATAGAGTTGTCATAAATATAAAATAATTTTGTTGTATATCCAGACTCCCGAAATTTGCTGTGTTAGATTTAACGCAACCCAAAAAGGCTGTTGATTTTATGCGTTATTTGTTTTTTATCTCTCAAAACTATTCATTTGAAATCCTAAGACCCGTGCAAAAACTTGCCAGAGAACGTGGTGATGATGTTCTATGGTTTTTGTATATGGACCGGGTGAATACTGAGCTATTTAGTGACGATGAAAAGTTTACCGATGACATTTATGAAGCGGTTAACTATGAACCTGACGCTGTGTTTGTACCTGGTAATGTGGTACCTAACTTTATACCGGGCTTGAAAGTTGAAGTTTTTCACGGTTTTGAATGGAAAAAAAAGGGTCACTTCAGAATCAGAGGCTGTTTTGATTTATATTGCACCCAAGGTCCTTTTTTTACGGAACGTTTCCAACAGTTAGCGCAATCATATAAGTATTTCGATGTGGTCGAAACCGGCTGGACTAAATTAGACCCACTTTTCGCCGCCAAGCCGTTACCATTAAATAATGACGGAAAACCGATTGTCCTATATGCACCGACCTTCTCACCCTCACTAACTAGCGCGCCTGATTTAGTGGATGAAATTAGGAAATTGAGCGAGTCTAAAGACTGGCATTGGGTGGTAAAATTTCACCCTAAGATGGCAAAAGAATACATTAAGCAGTTCGAAGCTATCAAAGGGCCAAATTTGGAAATTCTTGAAGTCGGTGAAATCTCTTCACTGTTGCAAACGGCAGACATTATCGTTTCCGATACAAGTTCTATTATTACCGAGTTCCTTTTACTTAATAAACCTGCCGTGACGTATAAAAACGCCCAACCAGAACCCGTGCTTATCGACATCACAGAGCCAGCCCAATTAGAGCACGCCATTGCAGAAGGGTTAACTAAAGCACCACAACGACTTAAACTCATTGCCGAATACAATGAGCAGATTCATCCATATCAAGATGGCAAATCAGCACACCGATTATTAGACGCAGTCAACAAAAAAATTATCGACGGCAAGAGTGCGCCCAAAGCCCTTCCTGCGAACTTATTTCGCAATTTGAAGATGAGAAAAAACCTGAAGTTTTGGCAGTGGTAGAACGCTTTCAGTTTTATTTAAGGCTGATATGACAACTCAAGTCTATTTTCTACCGCCATAAAGTGACTAACCGAGTCTTTTGTCACTTTTTGCCAAGCACCTGGTATTAAGTAGTCATCTTTTAAGAAAGTTAAAAATCGATTAACCAAGTACGGGTCAAGCTCTTCAGATTCTATTCTGGATAACACCTGATTGAGTAAGGTTTGGTTATTAACTTGCCAAACTATGCCCGGCACATTGATAAAACTGTCTCCAAGTGTAATTACTTTTTTGCCTAACAGTAACCCTTCTACACCAACAGTCGAGTTTATGGTCATTACAGCTATCGCGTTTTCAATTAACGCCTGAGTATTGTGTTCATTAGCAAAAACAATATTTTTATTTTTGTTATGTAAGGTCTTAAAAGTTCTGGGCCAGGAAGGGTGCTCTTTAACAACAAATTTGAACGGCCGCCACTGAGATTGTCTAACCAAATAATTTAATGCGAGTTCCAATTTATCGTAGAACTCTTCCATTGAAGCCACCCAATGGGAATGACAAACGATTTGAGTATCATTTGGAACCTGAAAAGGCACAAATATGTACCGTTCCGGCAATTCAACCGTCTGCTTTTGTATCTTTCTGTCTTTGTGCGCAGCGCGAACCTCAAGCTTTTTTTCCATGCTCAGAGAGTCAATATTTATACTTTTATAAAAGTCTGCTTCTCTTGGCATAGAGTTAAATGCGTTAACGCCTTTTGGGTCTAACACTGTAGTATTGGGTAACAAGCCATTTTCAAACAACATGGTTTTTAATCCACAATATTTGGCCACTTCATAGGGCGTCTTGTTGGGCTGCTTCATACCATTCCACAGTACTAAGGTTTCATAATTTGTATCTCTAAAAAACGACAGGTAATACGTCACTCTGCAGTGTTCTCGCAACACAATAAGTTGACGCATTAACCATAAAAGTCCCGGAAAATAAGACAACAAAGGATGACGCACCGCTTTTCTTTTTATATGAACATCAGCCAAAGACTTTACGCCCAGTTTCTTAGCTTCCCGCCAATATTTTAATCTGGGAAATACATATGTCTTAACCGCGCGTAACTCCGCTTTTTTTCCTAGGTATTTGACCAGTTTTTCATAATAACGATAATGAGAAGACTTGCGCGAAATGAATAGATATTTTTTTTGACTCATTGTAACAGCTGACAAAAACACTTTAAGTCATATATTTAATGCCAGTTCTGTTACAAAATTATTAACGTTTGATTAATGCTACCGCTTTAATTACACACTGGAAAAGTTAAACTAGCGGGCTCATCAAATAACGGTTCAACTTGGTTAACAAAAACGTAATACAACAACACGTGACCCGAGTTGTAAAATAAATAAAAATAACCGCGACCAATTTCTTTCGGAGAGTTCATAATGCCGTCCAATAATAACATCGCTATTTATATTGATAGTCTGGCTGGCGGCGGCGCAGAGCGGGTAATGCTAAGTTTGGCAGAAGAGTTATGTGCTCTAGGTAATCGCGTACATTTTTTCCTACTGGAAGATGTGATTGACTACGTTCCGGATGACTCTATAAAAACACATGTACTCCCCACAACAGGAAAACGAACGACGATAACCAATGTTTTTAATGTGAAAAAAACGGCCAAGGACATGGAATCGTTAGTTCATTCCGTTGAAAAAGCCATCGGTAAGTTTGACTTACATTTGGCCAACTTAGATTCAACCAATCAAGTTATTAATCACTGTTCATTTAACAACGTTTATTATGTCATTCACAATTCTGTAAATCAGGAATTAAACACAGCAAAACGAAGAAACCCGTTTCGATACATGCGCACCAAACGTGAAAAAAGAATTTTAACGGGCAAACATCTTATAGCTGTATCTCAGGGTGTTGCCGATGAAATCGTGAAAGGTGACTTAATCAAACCAGCTAGCATTCACACCATTTACAATCCTTGTGACATTAATAAAATTAGAAGCTTGTCTGAACAACAAAACGAGCAAATACCCAACTTCCCTTATCTGATCCATATTGGTCGGGTTGTTAGGCAAAAACGTCACGACGTGTTGTTTAAGGCACTTAAAGACATTCCAGACATCAAATTGGTGTTGTTATGTAAAAATGTGAAAAAAGTTAGAAAACTCGCACAGAAAATGGGAGTAGCCGACCGAATCATCACTCCGGCCTTTCAGGAGAATCCATATAATTGGATAAAGAACGCCAAACTCATGGTGTTCAGTTCAGACTTTGAAGGATTAGGCATGGTCTTGATCGAATCTTTAATTTGCGGAACCCCGGTCGTTAGCACGGATTGTGATTTCGGCCCAAGCGAAATTTTAACTCATGATTTAGCTAACTTTTTAGTTCCAACGAATGATCCTAAACGATTGGCTCAAAAAGTAAACGAAGCGTTAGAAAGCGATATTGATGTGAATGACGCCGCCATTATAAACAAGGTCCAACTGTCTAAAATTGCACAACAATATCTATCGTTAATAAAACACTAGTGTCAGTACCTCGCAAGATGTTATCATCCGCGATTCTAACTAAGCCGACGTCGGAAAAGGCGAACATCAAACCAATCTTGAGATATTAATGAATAATAGCTGTATCCCCATCTATGTTATTAACCTGGAAGATAACAAACCAAGATTAGATGACGTTACCAAACAACTAGACGCGCTTAGTCTCCCGTTCGAACGTATCGATGCGGTCGCAGGTCGAAAACTGTCTGCGGATCAGATCAATGATATCTACGATAAACACGCGAACAAGACCTTGCACCATAGAAACTTAACGGTAGGTGAAATCGGCTGTTATTTGAGTCACAGAAAGATCTGGCGAATGATGGTGGATAAACAAATTGAACGTGTTCTGATCCTTGAGGATGATATTCAAGTACAACCATCCCTTGTTGAATGCCTAAAACTGATTGAAGCATCTTCAGGCTGGGACGTATTGAAAGTGGCCGATTTCGAAAACGTGGCCCCTGCTGCAACCCAGCAGTTAAATGATAACTTTCATTTAGTCAGTTATAACAAGGTCCCTAATCGAACCATGGGTTATTTTATTACGCTTAGTGCCGCCAAACGTCTGTTGCAGCGTGAGAAAATCTACCGCCCAGTTGATGTTGACTTTCAATTTTATAGTGACTTTAACATCAGCGTTTGCGGATTACGTCCGAACTGCGTAGACGTAAGTCCACAATTTGGTTTAGAAGAAAACAGTGACATCGCCAAACAAAATAAAGGCGAGCATCATAATCATTCCACCTTCTTCAGAAATCTGAAGTACCGATATCAACTGCATAGAAAGAGAAAAACAGAATCCTATTCTCTTAGTCAGTTCAAACTGGAATCGCAGTAATTTACAGGCACATCGTAAGATGAGCCTGTTTCCTCTTCAAATAAGGCCCTTTTCTGCAAAACTGGTTATCTGATTGCAACCGATGACAAAGTGATCCAGCGTTCTCACATCAATCAGATTTAGCGCCTGTTGCAACCTTCGAGTTAGCAAAATATCAGCTTCACTAGGTTCACTGATCCCTGAGGGGTGATTGTGCGCAAAAATCACGGCAGCAGAATTCTGTTTAATCACATTATTAACCACCACTCTCGGATAAACGGCTGCACAGTCGATCGTGCCCGAGAAGAGACTCTCCATCGTAATTACTCGATGTTGATTATCTAAATGAATTAACCAAAACTGCTCAAACTTTTGTTCCTGTAATTCGTGTTGTAAATAGCGCCTAAGTGATTCTGGTGAATCAATCACATCCTTTTGTTGCAGCTCCTCAAAGTAATAACGCTTTGATAACTCCAATATAGCTTGAAACTGCGCATACTTTGCTATGCCTAACCCTTTGATTTCTCTTAGTTCCGTATAACTAACATTAAACAAACGATGTAATGATCCAAATGTGTGTATGAGGTGTTGACCAAGTGCTACAGCGTCCATTCCGGGAATACCAGTTCTTAGAAAGATGGCTAATAGTTCGGCATCGGTTAGACCAATTGCACCGTGCTCAATTAATTTCTCCCTAGGTTTTTGTGATATGTGCCAATCTATAATAGACATGATTTCCTCCTTGAAATGCAGTTTGTTCCTAGTTTTTAATGGTGAATTAAGCTCAAAAACGTTAAGGTATGCGCTTAATCTTTCCAGCTAAATCTTAGTCGTTTTTTTTAAAGTTAGTGACGAAACATGGTCCAGTTATCAAATAAGAACATACTACTCATCATTACCGGTGGCATTGCGGCCTATAAAATGCCCGAATATGTGCGCCGCATAAAGGAAAGAGGGGGCAACGTAAAAGTCGTAATGACTAAAGGCGCCAAGGCATTTATAACACCTCTCACGTTACAGGCTGTAAGTGGTGAACCAGTTTCTGAAGACCTTTTAGACCCTGCTGCTGAAGCATCAATGGGGCACATCGAATTTGCCAAATGGGCCGATTTGGTCGTTGTCTCTCCCGCGACTGCCAATATTATTGCACAAATGACAGCTGGACTGGCTGGCGATCTAGCTTCTACCCTGTTACTTGCGACGTCAGCGCCAATAGCGGTCTGTCCGGCAATGAATCAACAGATGTATAGCCACCCGGCTACACAACAAAACTTGCGAACATTAGAACAAAGAAATGTAATGATTTGGGGCCCCGCAAGTGGTGAACAAGCTTGTGGCGATATAGGGCTTGGACGCATGATTGAACCTATGCAAATTGTTGAAAACACTGTAGAGCATTTTGGAAAAATAGAAGGCCCACTCAAAGGTAAAAAGGTAACTATTACAGCTGGCCCCACCCGAGAAGCAATTGATCCAGTTCGATACATTTCAAATCATTCAAGCGGAAAAATGGGTTTTGCAATTGCTGAAGCCGCAGCCAAGTTGGGTGCGGATGTCCACCTAATCTCAGGCCCTGTTTCACTTTCAACACCCCAAGGCTGTACTCGACATGATGTAACAAGCGCAATTGATATGCATGATTGTGCCATGTCTCTAGCACCTGAGTCTGACATCTTTATCGCCTGCGCTGCGGTTGCAGATTATCGACCCGATAATGTTGCTACGCAAAAAATCAAAAAAACGGAAAAAGACGATATGTCTATTTCCATGATTAAAAATCCAGATATAGTTGCGAATGTCGCTGCACTAGCAAAAGATCGCCCTTATGTAGTTGGTTTTGCAGCCGAAACACAAGAAGTTGAAAGTTATGCCAAAGGTAAATTGCAACGTAAAAATCTGGATATGATCTGCGCAAACGACGTATCAATTGCCGGGCAGGGCTTTAATTCTGATCAAAATGCCCTTAAAGTATACTGGAAAGATGGTAGTGAGGACTTACCTCTTACTAACAAGTCAGAGTTAGGAGCCTTGTTACTTACTCTGATTGAAAAACAACTCAATAAATAACAACAATAAATGTCTAAGATTCGGGGACACCTATGCCTGCTGTAAAAAAAGGTAATCGCAAAGAACAAATTTTACAATGTTTAGCTGAAATGTTGGAAAGCCATTCAGGCCAGCGAATTACGACTGCTAAATTAGCCGAGAAAGTGGGAGTTTCCGAAGCTGCCCTTTATCGCCATTTCCCTAGCAAAGCCAGAATGTACGAAGGCTTAATAGAATTTATTGAGAATACTCTATTGTCTAGAATTAACCTGATTCTGGAAAAAGACAAAACAACCGAAGGCCGCATTGCTAACATTATGAAACTGATACTAGGTTTTGCTGAAATGAACCGTGGTATCACAGCAATCCTAACCGGCGACGCTTTGATGGGTGAACACGACCGACTTCGTGAGCGCGTTGCTGCTTTGTTCGAAAAACTAGAGACCCAGTTCAAACAAGTGTTACGAGAGCGAAAATTAAGAGAAGGAAAAACCTTCCCAATTGAGGAGGCGGCCTTAGCAAATATGTTACTGGCTTACACCGAAGGCAAAATGAATCAGTTTGTTCGCTCCGGCTTCACTCGCAGCCCGATGGAAGGGTTTGACGCTCAATGGGCGGGCTGGAAAATGTTCTGGTAAACGGCTTAAGCCCAATTATTGATTCGCTTTAGGATAGTTGGGCATATCAACTCATTCCAGATAGTTTTCTATTATTTTTTTATTTTAAATCGCTAACATTGCATCCCAAATGCCAATACACAATAGAAGAGATAATAGAGCTTTTTTTGTTCATACGATGCGTCAAATAAAATTAACGCTTAGATGCCAACTGAGCTGACATCAATTTAATTAAAACTGCCAAGAGCTCATTGTTCAACTGTCGCCAATCAAAATATGGCGTAACGAAACAAGGCCTGTTAGGTACACGCAACAGTTTGGCAGACTCCGAATGAGGTATCAATGAATCCAAGTCTAGTTGACTCTCAGCATAGGTATATCCGCAAATAACAGTTAAAGTTTCTAAGCCTTCTGACAGCGTATACGGCGCATATGATATCGCTTCCCACCCATCAGCGGTTAACAGTTTAGTATCACGATATTCTTGCCAGGAATTACAGCCAGTATCAAATAAGGAAAATGAAATTTTGGCCATGATGGAGAAAACTTTTCGCCAATGATTAGACGTTTGTTGGATAACGCTTTTAACCTCTCCACTTTCTAACTCTCGAAAGTTGTCATGCTGAAAATCATCAAGTTCGGGCCTGTTGGCGATATGTAATATCCAACGCGGACTATCGTTGCCAAAACCTGAATCCACTTTGCTCATTCTAAATTCCCCCCTATGTTAATCAGCATTACACTTTTACTGCTATCCTGCGTCGCTCTTGTACATCCTTTACGCGCCGTTCATGTACGTCCATGTACTCACGGCATACTTTCTTCCCTGAAAGCAAAAAGGCCCCTTTCGGAGCCTCTTACTATCTAATAGTTAAGATTTAGATATCGTTTGGTTTAGCACGCAATGCACGTTTACGATCCGACTCAGTAAGGAACTTCTTACGGATACGAATGCTCTCTGGCGTGATTTCTACTAACTCATCATCGTCGATGAATTCCATAGCTTGCTCCAAAGACATATCGATGTGAGGCGTTAACACCTGAGCATCATCACTACCTGAAGCACGAACGTTTGTTAATTGTTTGCCTTTAAGCGCATTAACTGTAAGGTCGTTATCGCGGCTGTGAATACCAATTACCTGGCCTTCATAAACTTCGGTACCGTGACCAACCATCAGACGACCACGGTCTTGCAGGTTAAATAGTGCATTTGTTAATGCTTTACCCGTTGCATTGGCAATCAATACACCGTTCTTACGAGCACCGATGTCGCCACCTTTATGTGGACCATACTCATAGAATGTGTGGTACAACAAACCAGAACCAGATGTTAAGGTCATGAATTCTGTTTGGAAACCAATCAAACCACGACTTGGCATGATGAAGTCCATACGAATACGACCTTTACCATCTGGTGCCATGTCAGTCAGTTCAGCTTTACGCAAACCCATTTTTTCCATGATTGAACCCTGATGTTCTTCTTCAACATCAACAGTTACTGTTTCATATGGTTCTTGTGTTTCACCATCAATCTCACGCATGATAACTTCTGGACGTGATACGGCTAACTCATAACCTTCACGACGCATGTTTTCAATTAAGATACCTAAGTGTAATTCACCACGGCCAGAAACGCGGAACTTGTCTGGATCATCTGTTTCTTCAACACGTAACGCAACGTTGTGTACAAGCTCATCTTGCAAACGCTCTAGGATATTACGAGAAGTAACGTATTTACCTTCTTGTCCTGAGAATGGTGACGTATTTACTTGGAAGGTCATGGTAACGGTTGGCTCATCAACAGAAAGGGCAGGTAACGCTTCTACTTCGTTCGGGCAACAAACTGTATCAGAAATCTTTAACTCACCTAAACCCGTAATCGCGATGATGTCACCGGCACTCGCTTGCTCGGCTTCGTATCGCTCAAGGCCTAGGTAGCCGAACACTTTACCAACTTTGCCATTATGTACAGGGCCTGCCGCTGTTTGCACTGTTACTTGTTGCCCTGGCTTAACGGTACCACGCATGACACGACCAACACCGATTACACCTAAGTAGGAGCTGTAGTCTAATTGAGAGATCTGCATCTGGAATGAACCTTCAACATCTACATCAGGAGCTGGAACCTGATCAATAATCGTCTCAAATAAAGGCGTCATGTCTGTACCAATGGTTTCTTCGTCTAATGAAGCCCAACCATTAAGACCAGACGCATAAACCACCTGGAAGTCCAACTGATCGTCAGTAGCGCCTAAGTTATCGAACAAGTCAAATACTTGATCCATAACCCAATCAGGACGAGCACCTGGCTTGTCAATTTTGTTGATAACAACGATAGGCTTAAGACCTTGAGCAAAAGCTTTTTGCGTTACAAATCGAGTTTGTGGCATTGGGCCTTCTTGCGCATCTACGATTAACAACACGGAATCAACCATGGACATAACACGCTCTACTTCACCACCGAAGTCGGCGTGTCCAGGAGTATCTACGATGTTAACACGGTAGTCATTCCAGTTAATCGCCGTATTTTTAGCTAGGATTGTAATGCCACGTTCTTTTTCAATGTCATTAGAGTCCATTACTCGTTCTTCAGCATCGCCGCGAGAATCTAATGTTCCAGACTGCGCTAGCAGTTTGTCAACCAAGGTCGTTTTTCCGTGGTCAACGTGGGCAATAATTGCAATATTTCTTAACTTATCAGTCACAGTCTGATCTCTCTCTAATTAATTGAGTTAAGTCGAATCGATAAAAAATTGGTCGCGTATTTTACATGTCTCGACTACAACTTGGTATCTAATTTGCTATTTTTTTATGTATTATCAAAAAATATCCCAAAAATAAGGGCATCACCTACTGGTAATTGCTTCTACTTTTTATACACTTAGCTCTCTCAAATGGAGTAGCAAATGAACAAGTATTCTTTTTTCCAAGAAGTATTTTCTACGGTAATGGATTATAGCCTAGATCTCTTCGCCTATATTGACGCTAACGACAAGTACCAATACGTCAGTAAAAGTTATGCAGACTTTTATGGGTTAGAAATTAAAGAATTAATAGGCCATCATCCGGAAAAAATATTTGATCCTGAAACCTATCAACACGTCATACTGCCAAATCTTAATAAATGTAAAGAGTCCGCAAGGCCAGTCAATTATCAAGCATGGATAGTGCCTAAACATGTTCATACACCTTGTTACTTGTACACATCTTATTTACCGCACATTTCAAAAGACAATAAAGTCGCTGGGGTGATCGTCATCGCAAAAGACGTGACCGAATTCAAACGTGCAGAAGGTTTGTTATCAAAGTCCGCAAATACTGATCCATTAACAAATGTTCCAAATCGTTTGTTCCTAGAGAACAAGCTGACAGAATTAACAAAAAGTTCCAGTCGCGCCTCCGACAGGTTTGCCCTACTGTTTTGCGATTTAGATGGTTTCAAAAATGTTAATGATACATACGGCCATGCGGTGGGTGACAAAATTTTATACCAAGTGGCAAACCGCTTAACAAAACATATAAGAAAAGAAGATATTTTGGCCCGTTATGGCGGAGATGAATTTGCCATTTTAATTACTAACCTGGTTGATGAGAGTATTCTGAAAGTAATAAGACAAAAAATTGAGCATTCTATATCTCAACCGTTTGAAGTTTCAGGAAACAAAATAAAAGTCGGCATTAGCATTGGAATTTCCATTTACCCGGACGAAGCAAAGGAAAAATCCAGTTTGTTAGATGTAGCCGACAAACGTATGTACTGTTGTAAGAATGCAAAAAACTAGCAAATTTTCAAAGATTGCTCTAAATTGCAAATAAGCTATTTTTAAATATTCTATATTAGATTATTATCTAAGCACTTAATATTTTACTATAATTTTCACGGCCCAAGCCGATATCTAATTATTAATAACGAAACCTTATTACTATGAATGTTGAATTTATAAACCCATTTTTAAGTTCATTAATGAATGTTCTTGAAACAATGGCCATGACAAAACTGAAACCAGGGAAACCTGCATTAAAAAAAGAGCAAGTTTCTAAAGGTGATGTATCAGGCATCATAGGGATGGCAGGACCACAAACCAAAGGCTCGTTATCGGTTACATTTGATAAAGACTTAGCGCTCACCATTATGGAGCGCATGCTGGGTGAGCGACCTGATGAAGTAAACGAAGAAGTCACGGATATGGTTGGCGAAATCACTAATATGGTGACTGGCGGCGCGAAAGTGACATTAGGTGAAAAAGGTTACGACTTTGATATGGCCACTCCTATCATTGTTTCTGGCACCAATCACACCATAAACCACAAATGTGAAGGAACGACGCTTATCATTCCTTTTACTTCTGATAGCGGAAAAGCCTATATAGAAGTTTCATTTGATATCTTGGAAGACTAAATAATAAACGTTACAAGCAGGCCGCTATTTAGCGGCCTTTTTTATTGCTACCGTCTATACATCTGATATTAAACGGCGACGTGAAGGGTTAATAAACTTAACCAAATCAACTTGACCCAATAAGATAACCTCTGATGCAAGCCAACATTTTTCCGTGTTTTAAACGCTCTTGCCATACGCATTAAAAAGTAAACCGCAACAATGCACGTCATCACTGAATACACTCTAAACGTGATTGAAATAAATTCTGTTTCGTAACTAAATGCTACTAACAAAGGCGCTATCAATAATGACAGCAGCATCACAAAACCCGCCCAGCTATGAATCTGACAACTCAAACTAGGTGTTTCGGTATACGGATCTTTATCCATCGGGAAATATCCGGCAAACCAGGTTCCAATTCCATGCAAAATGACGAGACATCCAGCAGTGAACAAAGGTAAGTTGTTCGGCGCAATCTTGGCCAACTGCCAACCACTAACGCAAAACAAAAAACCTAGTGGATAATTGTTTATCAAAGGTGACAACTTTTCAGTCGGGCTACCTTTTGCGCCAAGCTCACTACAAAAGTTTTGCCAATGGTCATAGTTTGGGTAACGTTTGCCCACCCAATATACGCCGAGCGTTATCCAAATCGTTACGATAACTCCCGCATAAGAATAAACAAATTGCACATCTACCTCCTCTGTAGCTTTTCACATTCACTGTAAGTTAATTTCTAGATAAAGGTTCAATCCAGACTTAACGACCGATTATGTCCACCATTTCACGTTCTAGTTCATCTAAAGCATAGGAATGAGCTTTTGAACGAGATCCTTCCCCGATTGCTTTTTTCGGATATACAGGTGCTTTTGCCGCCAGATCATCACCATAAACCTCGTCAAGCGCAGCCCTTATTTCACTTAAGGCTTTTTCAAGGTTATTTGCAAACGACGGCTTCTTTCGAATAGTGTGACCTAATTCAACAAGTCGCTTATAGTATTTTTTGCAAATCTGATCCAACTCATCGGGTAAGTCTTTATTGGGGTTCAAGTTCTCATTTGGGTATTTAGTGCAATACTCCACCAATCCGGTATAAAAACACAGCGGCTTGTTTGCTAATGGAACTTGTTTTCCGGTCATAGGGTTTAACAGAACTTTCTGTTTCAAATCGATCTTAAGTACACAGGGATCAATTTCGTGTGGAGGAACCGGTATCGAAAGTTTGCGATTTATCAACGTGTGGTAGCTCACGGAAAAACTAAAAATCACCGCCAGGATCCAAGGCCAGATACTAAAATAGATCAACCATTCGTGAGGCGTCTCCGCCACTAAGACAATGTATTCATCATTCACTGTAGTGAAGAACAGTTCTCTGTGGTTTGCTTTTATATTAGGCAATGGAGACTCTGCACTAGCCACAAACACTACCCTGTCAGTAATCCCCTGCTGTTCAAGTCGAGAGTTAAGCTCCTTAATATAAAATGACTTTCGGTCACTTTTTGTATCATCAAGAGGGAGATGATTCTTTATAGCGGGTAAGTCAAGTGCCACACGATGTGTGATTATATCCAAAACTTGATTTTTATATTCTTTATGATGCGTAAAGCTGCTTAAACTAAATAGCAACTGAAATAACATCAAACTAATAATAAATAACTTGCTAAATAAATAGCTGAATCGATAGCTTTTACAAATACTAATGTCGAGTCCCAAAAATCGGCTATTGTTGTCGCTGTTCATGCGCCGCCTCCTCTTGTTGTAACGTAGAGCTATGACCTACAAAGTCTTTACAGACCTCAAATGGGATCAAATCCAGATTTTTGTAATAGCTTATTTCTTGTTGTTGCGAGAAACGCTGCAGGATCAGCTGAGAGGCACATAACAAATCATTATTTTGCTCGGTTAACTTCAAGTACCAAGAAGAACCTGAGACGGAACTTGAAATTGGTGTTCGATAGTTCGCCGAGAATTGATTTAGGTCCTCTTTTTGCCAATAAGAGGAAATGATATCCACTTTTCCAGAAGCCAACAGATTACGCAACTGACTGTGTGAGCTGGCGTAAACTATATTAAGCTTGTTCAAGGAAAGCCCTAGTTCGCTGAGTACTTGCTTAGGGATAATGTGCCCACTTCGGCTAGTAGGGTAATTAATCAAGCCTATCGTTTTATCTAACAGATAATCTTTTTCTATCCGCGGTCTTTCAGTTCGAGCAATAAAAAACGCCTGATAATTCGGATAGGTCGCTATTTTTCGATATCCATAGGTGTCTTCCGCATCGATGGCAGCCATTATGTTTTCTTTGACCAAGGCTAACGATGCAACTCCTTTACCCATAATTTGAATTGTGTTGACATCCGAGACGCCCCAGAAAGACTTAACGTAACCAAATTGCTTGTTAATTACGGAGTCCTCACACGCTTCCTTATTTAACATTCGGGAAGGCTTTTCACCGCTGCTATAAATATAAAACTGGCCTTGTAAGTTGCGACTGCTTGTATTACAAACATCGGATTGCACCAGAATATTGGTAATATTTTCAGGGACTGGTTTGCCGGATAAAACAGCAATGTGCCAAATTAATATACATAACAGAAACAAAACTGTCATATACCAACCTGACTGAAATTCGAGCAGCCACTTCTTCATGTAAAACACTCTCAACCAAATAATTCATTTACTTATCCAAATGTAAAGTTACTTATTTAAATAGGTAACTTTACTTAACAATTGTAACCCATTGTTTTTATTATTCTATTACAACCGGATTATGAATTGTGATAACGCCTTTTTATTTAACGTGGCGCAGGCACAATTGCACCAGCTTTGGTTGCTAAAGTCAAAGTTACCGGAAGAATATTTCGATTATTTAATGAATAGATATGGCTAGTTAAAGGAAGTAAATGTGTTTTCTCTTTTAATTCAAACAATAAAGGCAAAAAATCTGCGCTTTAAAAAATACGCCGCAGTATTCACCTCCTTGGTAATTACTGGCGGAGTGCTTTTTTCACCATCTATTGGAGCGTGGGGACAAAACGGTCACCGAATCATAGGCAAAGTAGCCCTAAACCATTTAACTCCTACTGCCAAAAAACATGTGGAAGCATTGTTATCGGGCGATAAATTGCCAGAAGTAACCACTTGGGCAGACGAAATGCGCTCAAATCCAGAAAACTTCTGGAAAAAAGAATCAAGCAAGTGGCATTACATTAGCCTTGATAAATGGCAAGACTTTAAACCGAATCACTATAAATTGCCTTACCACAATGAGCCTAAAGACATTTATTCTGCCATCTTAAAATCCATCACCGTATTACAGTCCTCCTCTTCATCCGCTTCCGACAAAGAATTCTATTTACGTTTTTTAACTCACTTAATTGGTGACTTACATATGCCACTTCATGTTGGTCGCAAAGAAGACCGTGGTGGTAATCGCATTGATGTTAAGTTCTTTGGTGAAGAAACCAATCTACATTCACTGTGGGACACTAAACTTATCGAATCTCAAAACTTGTCATTTAGAGAGTTCGCAGACTTTATCGAAACAGATGACCCTAAAGTCATCAAAAAAATGTTGAGTGTAGATATCAATGGCTGGATCAAAGAATCATACCATCACGCTCAAGACATATACGATGTAGGTAACGGCGATTTCCGCTGGAATTACCAATATAAGTATATGCCGCTGGTTAAACAACGTCTTCTGCAAGGCGGTGTTCGTCTGGCTGGCGTACTAAACCTAATTTTTGACCCTGCCGCAGAGCCGGGCAAACAAGCAATAGTAAAATTATAAAAACCATAAAATTGAGATAACAACTTTACAGGAACCCCCAAAATGAAACTTTTGAAGCGAAGTGCCATTGGATTAGCTGTTGTAGCAGCTATCGGTACCAGTAGCGCAGCAATTGCAAACGAAACCTCTTCTTCAATCAGAGGTAAAATCTTAGGCCCACAAGGTGGTGACGCCGCTGGTGTTAAAGTTACGGTTGTGCACCAACCGTCTGGTACATCAACTAATTATGTAACGAATGAGACCGGCTCTTTTGTAGCAAAAGGTCTTCGTGTTGGCGGTCCTTACACAATCGTAATTGACTCTGAACAGCATCAAGACACGTCTTTAGACAACATTTTCTTAACACTAGGTGTTCCGTACCGCGTAAAAGAGCAACTTGAAGAAGCCACGATGGAGACCATCCAGGTAACCGCTTCAGCGTTTACCCAAACTTCTGGCGGCGCAAACAGCGTATTTGGCGCTGATGCAATTAAGAACACGCCAAGTTTCAATAACGACATTAAAGATATCGCTCGTATCAACCCTATGGTTACTATCAATGGTGGTGGCGAGATGACTATCGCGGGTAACAACCCGAGAACAAACTCACTAACAGTTGATGGTCTAGGTCAGAATGACGACTTCGGTCTAGAATACAAAGGTTACCCAAGCCAGCAGCCACCAATTTCACTAAATGCTATCGAGCAAATCTCTGTTGATTTTTCTCCATTCTCCGCGAAAAAAGGTAACTTCGGTGGTGGTTCTATCAATGCCGTAACCAAATCTGGTACTAACGAGTTTAAATTCTCTGGTTTTTATGAGTTCTCTAACCCTGACATGGCGGGCGACTTAGAACGTTACGACCAACGCAGAAAACAAGACCCGGATGATGAAGATAAACAAATCGTTGATCTGACAAGTCCTGAGACTGGCAGTCAAAGACAATATGACATCGTAGAATCCAAGCCGGTTGAAACTCAATCACGTGTTGGTTTTAACGTTGGCGGCGCATTGATCGAAGACGAGTTATTCTATTTTGTTGATTTCACTAGCTGGTCGAAAAAAATGGAACTGGACTATGGCTTTGAAAATTCAGGCGCAACCAATGAGTACGATGTAACCGAAGAGAACTTCAATAAAGTACTTAAAGCCATGAGTGACAACTATGGCCTAACAGATTCATTAGGTGGCGATCCAGAAGATACAAATGAAACCTTATTGGTTAAGTTAGACTGGAATATTAACGACAACCATCGTTTAGCTTTCACATATCAGTGGCAGGACGACCAAGACGAGCGCAACTTCGGTGTAGGTGGTACACAAGTAATGTTGGCCTCTTCGCGTTACACATACGTGACCGAATTTAATAACTTTGCAACCAAGTTATATTCTGACTGGAGTGATAACTTCTCGACTGAAATCGGGATCAGCCATAAAGACGTGAGCAATACCAGCGAAGCAAACTCTGACATCGGTAGTGTTACGGTAGAAGAGTACTTCCGTGGACCAAGTTATGCGTTTGGCCGTGATGAATTCCGTCATGCCAACATCAGTGAAAACGAGAATACTACCGTTTCAATTGACGCTACTTATCTAATGGGTGATCACGAAATCAAGTTTGGTGCAAAATATGAGTCACTAACACTTTATAACCTATTTGCCGCTAACTCGTTAGGTTCGTGGGAATTCGACAGCATCAGTAAGTTCGAAGCGCAGACAGTCGGCTCTTTCAGAGGCAACTATGACTTCTCATATCAAAATGCCTATACCAACAACATCAATGACACTGAATACGACATTACTCGTGAACAGTTAGCGTTTTATGTTGAAGATACCTTTTATCTGACAGATGATTTGGAAATCACTGCTGGTGTTCGTTACGAGCGTTTAAGTGCTGACGATACGCCGACGCTTAACACTGGCTTCCAAAACACCTATGGTTACACCAATCAGGAAAACCTTGACGGCTTAGACATGATCCTGCCTCGTTTAGGTTTCCAATGGTTTGCGTCAGATGAGCTAACAGTACGTGGTGGTATCGGCCGTTTCCAAGGTGGTATTCCAAACGTTTGGTATAACAACCCATTCCAGAAAGATGGTATTACTTTAGTTGCCGCTTCTTCTTCTGCAATTGCGGACTACTTCGATTCAGTTGATGATCATGTAGCGAACTTCAACGTACCACAAGAAATCAAAAATTCGTTAGAAAAAGGTGCGGGTAGCACAAACTACACAGACCCAGACTTTAAGCTTCCTTCAAGCATTCGTGCACAATTAGGTTTCGATTATGATCTTGATCTAGGTGCAATGGGCGACGGCTATAAGTTGTCGGCAGAACTTTCCTATGAAAAGAAAGAAAACGAAGCGGTTTGGTTAAATACTGCTATTCGCCCGTCAGGCACTCTGGCTGATGGTGAGCGAATTATTCATGAGTCCCGTTATGAAGACCCATATGACGATAACTTTGACATCATGATGACCAATGCCAAAGAAGATGGCACGTCTACGATCTTGACTACCTCTTTAGCGAAAAATTGGGACAACGGCATCAACATGATGATGAGTTATACCAACCAGAACATTGAAGACAACCATGCAGGTTCTTCTTCACGTGCGCAAAGTAACTACAAACACAACATCATCAAAAATCGTAACCAAAACTTTGTTGACCGTGGTCACTACGAAATTGAGCACACGTTCAAACTTAGCCTAGGTTATACCGCGGAGTTCTTCGCCGGTTACAACACACGCTTTGATATGTTCTTCGAACGTCGTTCTGGCCGTCCGTTCAGCTATGTAATGGGCATGTATAAAGATGATGACTTAGGCGATACTCGTGATTTCTACAGTAACTCCGCTTACCTAGCATACATTCCATCTGGTCCAGATGATCAGAATATAAACTGGGAAAAATCTAAGATGACTTGGGACCAGTTAAACTTCTTGATGGAAGAAGCTGGCATCACAGCCAATGGCAAGATCATCGACCGTAATACTCACTCACAACCTTGGGTAACTAAGATGGATATCAGCATTAAGCAAGATATTCCTGGGTTTGCAGACGGTCATAAAGGTCAGATTTACTTCATGATCGATAACTTCGCAAATCTGTTGAACAGTGACTGGGGTGTAGAACGTCGTTTGACATTCCCAAATCAGGCGTTGTATGACCTACGTTACATTGATGACGATGGTAAGTACGTTCTAGATTGGCGTTTCGATGGTTCGGACGTGCGTAACTACAACAAGATCGAAGCGAGCTCTTCAACTTGGCAAATTAAGTTAGGTGTTAACTACCGCTTCTAGTATTAGAAGCCTAAAAACACCTGTTTTAGCAGGTGTTTTTGAAAGCGGGTTGTCTGCAACTATGAGCAGCCCGCTTAAAAAGCTCCGCTAGGTCAGTTATTAACGAAGTAAATTGACCTTGAAAAAGGCGGACCTCCCCAAAGGTCCGCCTCTTCTTTCAAATTCTGGAAGGTAAAGATTTGGGAGCTTCGTTAATTTTTGTTAACGATGCTAATACGATTTCGACACCATCGTTTTCGACATTGAACGTTTCAGTGGTGGGCGTTCCTATTTGGTTTATCAATGTTACGAACGCTGGTGTCACCCCCCTTTTGCTTAACACTTTTAGTCAGTCACCATTTAGCGTCAAGACTAACGTTCTGCTGCCACCATGGTCCCGGTGTTCACAAAGATACAAGCCTTGCCAAATGCCAATATTTAGCTGTCCTTTTTTAATTGGCAAAGTGACATTTGCTCCTAATAACGAACTTTTAAGATGGGCAGGCATGTCGTCTGGCCCTTCATAGGTATGACGATAATAAGGCGCATTTTCCGGAACCATGACATTAAAGTGACTTTCCATATCTGTGCGTACCGTAGGATCCGCATTTTCATTAACCGTAAGGGAGGCTGAAGTATGTTTGATGAAAACATGTAATACCCCAACATTAACCCTGTTTAATTCCGGTAGTTGTGCTAATACTTCATCGGTCACCAAATGAAAACCACGTGATTTAGCTTTTAACTTTATCTCTTTTTGTAGCCACATATCATACCCTTATAAATCAAGTCCGGTTTTAATGTTTAGAGCCAACTGACTTAACAAACGATGCCGAGCTTCTTTGCTTGCCCAAGCAATGTGCGGCGTAATAATTAAGTTATCTAGTTGAGCGGTTAACAATACGTTATCATTTGGCGGTGGTTCCTGACTCAACACATCGGTCGCTGCACCAGCGATTTTTTTTTCATTCAATGCCAAAACCAAGTCGTGCTCATTTACGATGCCGCCTCTGGCGGTATTGACTAATAAAGCCGTACCTTTCATCTGTTCAAAATCCGCTTGGGCAATTAAGTTTTCGGTATCTTCCGTTAACGGACAGTGTAAACTGATCACATCGGACTGACGAAGAACTTGCTCAAAAGCGGTTCTACCTTCTCGAATAGCTTTTGTGCCTTTATGCTCAGCTATAAGCACTTTCATTCCAAAAGCCAGAGCCAGTTTCTCCACCGATCTAGCCAAACTGCCATAGCCGACTAAACCTAAGGTTTTACCTGCTAACTCCATTATCGGATAGTCCAATAAACAGAATGTCTTGCTCTCAGTCCACTTCCCTTGTTTTACCAACTTCGCATATTTATTTGTGTGATTCGCCAACTCCAGAATCAAGGAAAAGGTTAACTGCGCCACAGAGCTTCCCGCATAGTCCACGACATTTGAAACCTGAATGCCAAGCTTGTGTGCGGTCTCTTTATCCACGTTATTGGTGCCCGTTGCAGCAATAGCAATATGTTTTAGCCTAGGTAACTGATTTAATAGTCTTTCATCCAGAACAACTTTGTTACTAATAATTACATCCATGCCTACACATCGTTCAAACGTGTCTTTTGAATCGGTATGTGGGTAAAACGTCCAGTTGATGTCTAAATCAGTGAGCAGGTCTAATTCGATGTCGTCACCAAGAGAGTCTCTATCTAAAAATACGCCGTTTAGTTTCATGAAGGTTCTTTAATAAATGGTTTTGTAAATAATAACAGCAAATTAAATCCGTTATGTTTTAAGTTATGCATACGTATTCTAATTAGCAAAGGCATGCGGTTGTTAACGCTATGTTTTATTGTGATCGATTCGAAATTTGGAAATGCGGAGTATTCAGTAACATGGTTTCATTGCCCCCCAAGAAGTCCCGTATCGGGTCGACAAATAAAGTTAAAGTTTTCCTTCAATCTTCACTAACTTTGTTAGTCTTAACTGGATGTAACGTAAAAGAAACTTCAGGCACTAGCGTGAAACCATCAGCGGAACAAAGTGAAAAAAATCGCTTAATAACGCCAGATTTGTACCTGCGCGGTGCATTTAACGGTTGGGGAACAAATGCCAAATTCAAACACCTTGGTAATAATCTCTACGTTACTCAGGTTGAGGTCGCGCTTGGAAACTATGGGTTTAAGATCGCGCCCAATGACTGGGCCTTTGAATGGGTAGTGAACACACAGAAGAATCAAATCGTTAAAATAAAAACCGAATATCCATTAACGAAACAAAAATCGCCTGAAGACTATTTGTTTGCATCTGAACCCGGCGTTTATATCTTCGAGTTAGATATGAGCAACGACATGTCACCAGTTTTAACCATAAAAAAAGCACCACCTACAGCAAAAGAACAAGTAGATCCGCACAAAAGCAATCAAACTAAACTAACTCGTACATACCAAATGTTTGGTGATACTAATGAAGTGGTCACCTATTCTATAAATAACCTTGAAGCAGACTTTAGAGAATATACACATTCCTCCAGCCAGGCGTTGCGAGATCCTGGTCCGTCGTACACTCATTATTCTGAACTGCAAGACCAACCCAAACTAAGAACGGGTGATCTCGAATTTGATGCTCTATTCGCGCTAGCCGTTAATGAAATGAAATACTTAAGCGTGAGCAATATCAACGATGGTAATTATAACGCTGGAAAAGATATAACCTGCGACTGTTTTAAAACAGGCGAAAAATGGGCATATGTCTGGACTCGAGACTTGTCTTATGCCGCCGACTTATCGCTCGCCATGTTTGATCCTAAACGCGTAATAAATTCCCTAAACTTTAAGTTATCAGGGTTTCGAAATGAGGTGACATTATCCCAAAATGTCTTTGGTCATGATGGCCCGCAAATTATTCAGGACACGGGAAGTGGTGGCAGTTGGCCAATCAGCACAGACCGGGTTACCTGGGCGTTTGGTGCTGAAAAAGCTTTGGCTGCGTTGAGTGGACAAGAGCATGCTGCTTTTTCTGAAGTTGCTTATGAAGCGCTTAAAAACACGGTCGAAAACGACCGAGTCGCGGCTTTCGATCCAGTTGATGGCCTATATTCGGGTGAGCAGTCGTTTTTGGACTGGCGTGAACAAACCTACGCCGAGTGGATAGTGGAGGATTTGTCCTCTATGGCAAGCAGCAAAGCGTTATCTACCAATGTTGCCCATTATCAGGCTCTAAAACTCGCGGCTAAATTGGCCTTATCTTACGGTACAAAAACGCATGTCCAACGTTATGAAAGCTGGGCCAAACAGCTCAAACAAGCTATTAATGAGCACTTATGGTTAGAAGATGTGGGGCTTTACAGTAGTTTAACGACAGGCCATCTAAGTAATGTCGCTATGCATAAATACGACTGGCTAGGGCAATCACTGGCCATTATTTCAGGCATCGCAGATGAAAACAAAGCGCTTAGAGTATTAAAAAGTTATCCTCATGGCCCTATGGGCGCACCAGTGATCTTCCCACAACAACCTGACATTCCTGTGTACCACAACCGCGCTATCTGGCCGTTTGTCACCGCTTACGGGCTTACTGCCGCAGCAAAACTAAAACAAGTGGATGTTGCTAACGAGGCCTACAACACTCTCATACGTGGTGCGGCGTTAAACTTATCCAATATGGAAAACTTTGAGTGGCTGACCCAGCAGCCTATGCTCTTGCAGATGGATAACCCAGCCTTGTCTGGCCCCGTAATTAACTCGAAATATCAGCTCTGGTCAGTCGCCGCTTACTTGAATCTGGTTACAGAAAACCTATTCGGATTAAAACTTAATGACACTGCTTTATCAGTCTCCCCTTTTGTCACAACAGAAATAGTCGAGCGATTTTTTGCTGACCAAAAACAAGTACATTTGCAGAACGTAAAGGTTAAAGGCAATACAGTTAATGTGACCCTTAACCTGCCAGAGCCTGAAAGAGGCAACGGATACTTCCCCGTAGCTGAGTTAAAACTTAATGGTCAGACGGTGACATCCAATATCGATTATGAATTGTTAAAACCTAACAATATCCTCGAAATCACTCTCGCCGAAGCTGAAGCAGGTAACACTGGCATTACTAAAGTCGATTCCGATCCGCAAACGTTCGATCCAAATGTTTTTGCGCCGCAAACTCCGGTGTTAACTGATATATCGGAATCTAATGGAACCATTCGCTTCACCCTAGATGAAAGCAAGACGAACAAAAACGAGTCGGTGAAATACAACGTATATCGAGGAAGTACTCTGGTTGTTGAAAATGCTCTTGCAGAACAGCTATTTGAAGAAAACTCAAAACAAGATGCCTGTTATACGATCGAAGCGGTTTACCCTTCAGGTAACCGCTCCCATCACACCCAACCAATATGTTTAGGTACAGCGCAATTTATTGATATGCAATCGGAAATGGTCGAAAGCAATAAAGCCTCGACTAGAGTAGATGAGAATATTCAACAAACTCACATCAAAAACTGGGGTGATGACGAAGACCTTATTAAAGTGACTCAACTGCGCATAGAATCGGACGGCCACTACGCCATTCAGCTCCAGTATCACAACGACAGTCACAGCATTGGCCAAGGGATCAGTGCAGGAGTGAAATGGCTCAGCATCAAAAATCAAAATGGCAAAATTATAAAAGAAGGTGTTGTTCAGCTACCTCATGCCAAGCTTGATGGCAAGAGCAAGCCGTTAGTGTACTCCACGCCTGTTTACGTCGAACTGCCCTCTGGCGCCTACCAGTTATCCATTTCTGATTTTTTCAACATGAGCTATTTAAAGAGCAATCAATCATTTACCAACGCTGGGGGGTTGAGTGGCGTTAGAAATCATTTTGATATAGCAGGTATCAGAATATTACCTTTTAGCAATTAGCGTTTATGACCCCCGTAAAATACCCGCTTTTCATGCGGGTATTTCGTTTTATGCTCAGTTCGTATTTTTGCTTTATTGCGTTCTGGATTGGTGACATTTGGATTTTACACGGTACTTGATTTCATCGAAGATGCCATATTCTTTGAAAGTTTCTATCGCTTGATTCAATTCGACTAACAACATGCCATCAAACGAACTTTTCTTCGATACGGCGTAAAACAAGGCATTCATTTGAATTATCGGATCTACTATTTTGATACCATTGAGCAGTCTGTTTTTTTCATCGGGAAGTCGCTTGGAATTTCGAATTTCAGAATAAATGACTTCCGGATCGCCAATTATAAGGTTAACTCGATTATTCATTAACAAATCAACATTCATCAGATCATTTGTTGCCGTAACAATAGCGAACTCCCCTCTATCCATTAGATAATCAAACTCAGGTGTGTTCTGATAACCTCTGACAACACCAATTCTCTCGTTAAACAGTGCCTTTAAATCACCCTTATACAACTCGGTGTCAAAGTCTTTGCGTGCGATGAACGCTATCGGTCCCCAACCAAACGATTTCGACAAAACTAAATGATCCAACCTTCGTGTGCCTGAAAACACATCCGATGGCGCTTCTGGTTCGATAAAATACTCCGGAAAGAGAATATCGGCTTTTCCCGACTCGACGACTGAAATGGCTCTGGCCCATGGATAAAAAGTTATTGACGCGCCATATCCCATACTGTGGATCAGAGCAACCGTGGACTGAAATATCCAACCGTGTTCGCAAATACCCTGTGCGATATAAGGTGACCAGTTTAAAGTCGCCAGGTTTAATTTTTTATCACCAAGTTTGAAGGAGTAGTTGTTTTTATGAACACCGGAAACTTGTACAGAGTGAGTCCCTCGATGATCTCGATAAACCACCTCTAATGTTTCGTTTTGCTTGGCATTAGCGGTAATAATGTGAAAAAGGAGAAAAAACGAAAAAATTGAAATACGCATAAACGACTCTCACAACAATTTACAAGAATTATAGTCGTGAATTGATGAGGCGTCGTTGAGTTTGCATTCTAAAAAGAAAATCCCCAGCGTTTAAGGCTAGGGATTTGAAAGGCATTTATATTCTGCGAAGAAAACTATTTATTCAATCGGTTTTCAATCAACCTTGGCACCACTCCAGGATCGGCCAATGTACTTGTATCACCTAGCGACTCGTATTCATTGGCAGCAATCTTACGCAAAATACGACGCATGATTTTACCAGAACGGGTTTTAGGTAAACCGTCCGTCCATTGAATTAGATCCGGTTTAGCAATAGGGCTTAAGTCTTTTGCTACCCATTCACGTACTTCTTTGGTTACTTCGTCGCTGACTTCTACACCGTCATATGGAATGACATAAACGTAAATGCCCTGACCTTTAATGTCATGCGGATAACCCACAACTGCCGCCTCTGCGATATGGTCATGAGCGACCAGTGAACTTTCGATTTCCGCGGTACCAAGTCGGTGACCAGAAACGTTTAAAACGTCATCTACACGACCTGTGATCCAGAAATAACCATCTTCATCGCGGCGCGCACCGTCGCCAGAGAAGTAACGGCCTTCGTAAGTCGCAAAGTACGTTTGTTCGAAGCGTTCGTGATCTCCGTAAACCGTGCGAGCCTGACTTGGCCAGCTATCTAAGATAACCAGATTACCATCAACCGCGCCTTCAAGAATTTCACCTTCGTTTGATACAAGCGCTGGTTGAATTCCGAAAAATGGACGTGTCGCTGAGCCAGGTTTTAAGTCTGTCGCGCCTGGTAATGGCGTGATCATGATGCCGCCAGTTTCCGTCTGCCACCAAGTATCCACAATCGGACATTCGCCCTTACCGATATTCTCGTAATACCAACTCCAGGCTTCTGGGTTGATTGGTTCACCCACACTACCCATCAAGCGTAATGACTCTCGGTTCGTACCTTTAGTCACTAAGTCACCTTTTGCCATCAATGCGCGAATGGCTGTTGGCGCCGTATAAAGAATATTGATGTTATGCTTATCGATAACCTGACAGACACGAGAAACATCTGGATAAGTAGGAATACCTTCAAACAATACAGTGGTTGCACCATTCGCCAGAGGGCCATAGATCATGTAACTGTGGCCCGTGATCCAACCCACATCGGCGGCACACCAGTAGATGTCACCTTGTTTGTAATCAAACACATACTCATGAGTTAACGAGGTATAAACCATGTAACCGCCGGTACTGTGTACCACGCCTTTCGGTTTACCAGTAGAGCCTGATGTATAAAGAATGAATAACGGGTCTTCCGCGTTCATTGGTTCTGGTTCACAAACCGCTTCAACGTCTGCAATCAGTTCATTCCAGTTGACATCGACACCATTACGTGTTGAGTCTTCCCCATGCCAACCTATGTCTGTGCCTGTGTATTTGAAACAAACTACCGACTCTAAACATTTTGTATTTTCAGAAGCCAAGGCTTCATCCACATTTGCTTTAAGCGGGATTGAACGACCGCCACGTATGCCTTCGTCAGCCGTAATAATTGCTTTTGCCTGACAATCATCAATTCGGTCAGCGATGGCATTAGGTGAGAATCCACCAAAGATCACAGAGTGAATAGCGCCAATTCTCGCGCAAGCCAACATGGCATAAGCGGCCTGAGGGATCATTGGCATATAGATAGCGACTCGATCACCTTTGCCAACCCCCAACTTTTTAAGTCCGTTGGAGAGTTTAGCTACTTCATCGTGCAACTGCTGAAAACTAATATGTTGTGCATTATTACCTTCATCATCTTCCCAGATGATGGCGGTATCGTTTGCTCGCTCCGCTAGATGGCGGTCAATACAGTTATAACTTGCGTTTAATACGCCATCCTCAAACCAACGAATATCAATGTTACCTTTGGCAAAACTGGTATTTTTTACTTTTGTGAAAGGTTTGAACCAATCAATGCGCTGAGCTTGCTCATGCCAAAACCCTTCTGGGTCTTGCACCGATTGTTTATACATTTCTTGATATTGCTCATCGTTCAACAAACTATGTTGTTGATATGATTCAGGAACCGGATAGATTGCATCCATCGTATCTACTCTCTCTGTTTTTTATTACCCGATAATGAGTACCCGATAAATAAATGCCTAGATATTTAATGGTAAATACTAGGCACTCTGGGAATAATTGGCAGTATCTGCCTTATAATTTTTATTAAACGAGCTGTTACCAGCTGCGCTTTTTGTGTCCTACTAAACCGTAGTACAACAGATATCCGTAACAAATGAAACCAACCAGATAACCTAAGCTAGTATCTTCTGTTACATGGGCAATTTGTCCAAACGCTAATGGCAACAAAGCACCACCTGCAATACCCATGATTAACAACGCCGAACCTTGAGCAGTATGTTTGCCAAGTCCCGTTAACGCCAGCGGCCAAACCGCCGGCCATACTAAAGCGTGAGCCAAGCCAAGTAACGCAACAAACGTTACGCTGTCTGGGATCGTTGCGATACCTGACCAGCCCCATAAAACATCTGCAATCAAAGTGCTTTCCTGCGATGCAGTTAACACACCAATCACACAAACAATGCCTGCTACAGCCGAACCTAATAACGCCTGTTGCTGACTGATAAATTTAGGAATACAAGTTACGCCAATGATGTAACCGATCACCATGAACACCATGGTATACGACGTTAACGCCGCAAAATTTGATACGCCCAACGACTGCCCGTACAAACCAATTGTGTCACCGGCAATAACTTCAATACCGACATAAAAGAAGATAGCCACGGCACCTAGCACAACTTGCGGGAATGAAAGAATACTACGATCATCTCCCGTTTCTTCTTCCGACTCTAACTCTAATTCAGGTAAGTTTGAATACTTCACAAACGCCACGAGCGCTGCTAAAACAGCCGCCATTGCAATATAAGGAGCGATTAAAGCGTTAGATAATTCATCAATTTTTGCCTGTTTTGCCACTTCATCCAAACTTGCAATATGCGCTTCTGAATAATCGCCCATGCCAGATAAAACTAACGCCGTAAACAATGCAGGTGCCAATACGCCCGCCGCCTTATTGATAAGGCCCATGATGCTGATACGCATAGCAGCGCTGCTTTCCGGACCAATTTTCACGACATATGGGTTTGACGCCGTTTGCAAAATCGTTAGGCCCGAACCCAGTACAAAAAGCGCGGTTAAAAATACAAAGTAGTGACCCGATTGAGCTGCCGGAATAAACAACAAGCTCCCTACAACCATTACACCAAGTCCCAACGCCATGCCATTTTTATAACCAGTACGGCTAAGCACAAACGACATAGGAAGCGCCATCACGGTATACGCAATATAAAATGCAAATGTAACCAGTAACGCCTGAAATTCGTTTAGTTCGCAGATTATTTTCAAAAATGGGATCAAAGAGCCATTCAACCAGGTGACAAACCCAAAGATAAAAAACAACACACCTATGATGAACATGGGCATAAGGTTTGATTTCGCAGCGGTATTTGGCTGCTGTTCTACCACAGAAGTCATTTGACTCTCCCCTCTACTATGATTCGTTGCACCGGTCTTAGCCGATGTGTTTTTGTTATTCATGTTTTTAAAATTAGGTCACACTATTGTCGTGGACTAACTGACCCTGAATCCAAGTTTTGCTTATGATGAAATCATCCTGAATTAATATAAGATCGGCATTATTTCCAACTTTAATTGAACCCATTTCATCGGCAATACCTAGATATTCAGCAGGATATAAAGACGCCATGTTTAATGCCTCTACTAGATCCAACCCTAAGTTATTTACCGCATTTTTTACTGCGGTGATCATATCCAGAGCCGATCCCGCCAAGGTGCCTTCTGGCGTCGCCAATTTATCGCCATCGCGAATGACTTCGACGCCAAAAAACTCAAACCCTTCTTGATCCGAGCCTATCGTGGACATGGCATCTGTTATTAGTAACAGCTTGCCTTCTGGTTTAATTGAATGTGCAATTTTGGCTGAGCCATAGTGCATATGGTGACCGTCTAAAATAATCCCACACCAGGCCGAATCGCTTTCTAACGCGGCACCTAAAACGCCGGGCTCACGGCTAGTAAACGGTGACATAGCATTAAACAAGTGGGTAAATCCGTCGGCACCTAACTCGACCACTTCTTTTGCCCGCTCAAAGCTAGCATTGCTGTGACCTATTGACACCTTAACGTTGTTTTTTAATAGATGAGTTATGTCTGCGTCGCTGACATTTTCTGGCGCTAACGTGATGATTTTGATACCAAGATCATCGCGCTCAAAAATCGCTCTTTCTTTATCGCCTATCGGACGTACTAATGTCCCTTCATGTACGCCTTTTTTAGGGACACTGAGGTGGGGGCCTTCAAAGTGTATCCCTAAAATGCCCGGTTCATTCGACGAAATCGCTTCTGCCACCGCGTCAGCCGACGCACACATAATTTCACTGGTATCGGTTATCAAGGTTGGTACTAAAGCCGTGGTGCCAAACGCAGAATGCGCCTTAACCATGCTAGTTAATGTTGAACGCTCAGGGTCAAAGTTAAATAATTTACCACCACCACCATTGACGTGATAATCGATAAAACCGGCAGATAAAGTGCCCTTCAGTCTTTCCGCTCCTGGCAAGATAGAGTCATGGATTTGCTGAATTTTCCCATCAACCACTTCAACCGTTGCATTGGTTAGAAATGTCTGACCGTTAAACACTTTATCTGCACTTAGTAACATAAAATTCTCTTATCTATATTGTTGTACGCGCCACACTATAGGGTTTTTGTAACTTTGTTCAATCCCGCAGGCGCATCCGGGTCAACGCCACGACTCACGGCCACGTTCGCCACATCAATATAGAATCGTTGCAATAAGGTCAATGGCGCAATACGACTTGGAATATCAGAACTGGTTTGACTGATATGCGTCACCGTCGCACCACGTGATTTCACTTCATTTACCTGTACATCATGACTCTCTTTCGACTCGTCATCGATATCTAAACTGATGATATCCAGGCCGCCTTCTACTAAAGTCACCGGACCATGTAAAAACTCCGCAGAAGAAAACGATTCTGCCTGTATGCCACACACTTCTTTTAATTTTAGCGCGACTTCACGAGACAAGGCATAACCATATCCACGCCCCATCACGACTAAATGCGCAACATCAGCCAAAGATTCAGGCTGTAGCTGTGTACCTTCTTCTACCGTAGTAGCCAATATTTCTGGTAACTTGGCCACTGCTTCAATTAATTTCGGATCATTTTTCCACTCTGAAACCAAGTGCAAAAAGGCTGATAAAGTCGCTAAATAGCTTTTTGTCGCAGCAACGGCTTTCTCTTCTCCAACATTCAGAGGAACAACAACATCCGCCAACTCTGCCAAAGGTGATGTTTCATCGTTAACCAATGCAATGCACAATGCACCTTGTGATTTTGCTAATTCTGCTTGAGAAAGTATGTCCGGGCTTCGGCCAGACTGGGAGATAACGATAACCGCACTTCCCTCTAGATTCACTTGTGAACCATAAACGCTTTTAACTGAAGGCGCTGCAGCAACAACTGGCGTTCCAGTTTCTACTTCGATTAAATATTTACCAAATACACCCGCGTGATCAGACGAGCCTCGGCCCACCATGAATACAAATTTGGGCGATAGCTCACGCAATTGAGCACCGAGTTGGCGAACTGTAGATTGGTTTTTCTCTAACTGTTGTTTTATACGAGTGGGGGCTTCACGCGCCTCACGCTCCATTATGGTATTAGTAAACATGGTTAACTTTCCTAATTCTAAAATTCGTCATTTATCTTGTTATGCGGCACTAGATTTCTTAGCGAACAATACAGCACCAATCTCCGGCGGTTGTTTGGCAGGACGCAATGTCGTCACCACATTAGGGGTCAAGTAACGTTCAACTAGCGGTGACAAACCACCAATTAAGGACAAGTGAACGTCGCGCCCCTCTAATAATTTGCTAGCAAGTTGTGAAAGATACTCCGCGCCTGCTTTTACAATTGATAACGCGTGTTTATCGTTTTCAGTTGCATGTTGGATAATAAGCGGTGCCAATTTGGCAAATTCGGTAGGCGTAAATCTGGCAACAACTTGAGCCAGTTCTATAGCTTGTGACACGTCATAATGTTCGATAATCGCTTGGGTAAATGAAGTATTAACATGTAACCCTTCCATTACCTGCAACGTCAATTCGATAGATTTGAATCCTAACCAGGCACCACTGCCTGCATCACCAACCGGGAAACCATGGCCACCTAATTCAATTAATTCGTTACCCTGGCAAACGAGTGCGCTTGATCCTGTCCCAATGATCATAACTGCGCCGTCTTCACCGTCGTGTGCCCCTAAACAGGCGATGTGTAAATCTGTGGTGTAATAGGTCTGCTTAAAAGGCGAAGCCCACTGCTTCATTTCGCTCATGCAAGCTTCTAGGTTTAATCCAGCCAATCCGATGCCAGCAATCAAGTTTGATTTAAAATCGGGTGTTAAACCTATTTGCGAAAGTGCGGTATCGGTTGCTTCAACTATATGCTGCTGAGCCAATGCCACGCCACGCAAAGCATTGGCCGGGCCCGACACGGCCTCTGCGATCACCCCCTGATCATCAGAATAAAGAACAGCTCGGCACTTACTTCCACCACCATCGATGCCCAAATAAAGCTGTTTGTTTTCGTAATTATCTTTACTCATTTCCAACCCAACAAATCCTAACTATCGATTAAAAAAAAGCTCGTCCCTGAGCCAACTTCACCACAACATGAAATAAAACCCTGCGCCACAAATGACAGCGCTGTCATTTAAGTTATCACATGATAAAAAATGATCAAGTAACGAATGACAATTTTTCACCACAAAGAAGTTAACAAGTTGAAAAATATAGAAATACGAATTGTAATTTACTTACATATTTTAGAAAAAACGGGAAGTTTGGTGAGCATCAAGTTTGAAACTAATCAAAAACAAGCTTCAAAGTTTCCTAAAAAGAAACTTAGTTACAATCCCCTCACCTATCAACTTTGGTTTTAATTGCGTACAGCTAAACTGTAAATCAGAATTTAAACTGAACCCGCCCCAACGGAACGAATATCTGTATGTGGCGCATGTTACTTACGCCGTTATCTGTTTGAGGTTCCGTTAGCACCATATACGGAATGACGTTTTTAGTTCTGAGCTTATAGTGATCAGAAAGTAAAAGCTTATTTTCCTGAGCTCGACTACGAGAGTTTCAAGCTTTTGTCCAACCCCAAAAGTTTTAGCATTGTAAAGTGCTATAAGGTTGGTGTAGACCTCAAATCAAATATTTCTTATGAAAACGGCGATATCGTATTTGAAGTTCAAGAGCTGAATCCTGATGAGCTTATGTTTTACCATTTAAGACCTACAAGCAATGGCTGGGACCAAGTTGGTTTTGAAATTGAAGCAGGGTTTTGGCATCACGCCTTCTAACAAGGTAATGACAGTAATTCGCCTAAGTTTATCACTTTTAATTGCAAACAGCGCAATAAAACTGCCAAACTAGCTCTCACATTATTACGGCGCTATGGGCCTATAATTGGTGCTACATCCATACTTTTGTGCAAAATCCTTACAATTTGAATTTGTTGGTTGCCTATGAGCTTGTAAAAGATTATATGACTGCCCTGTGGAAACTTATGGTATCCCAGTTGAATCTCATCACACGACCTGCCAATATCGGGGTTTTCGGCTAACAGCCAAAACGACTCATCAAATTGTTTGATGTAAATATTTCGTTGCTCTCTACCCCAACGACACTGTGTGAAGGTCGCGATATCTTTTAAGTCTTCTTTTGCTTTTTGAGTAAGTTGAAATGGCTTCACTTTTGCTGCTCATTGTCCAACTCAGCTATAAATGAATCAACATCGTAATCCGCAACGCCACTCTCTTCGCCTTCAGATAATAATTGGCGCAGAGTATTGAGTTTAGTCTCTTGTGACTCTAGAAGACGAAGTGCAGATCGCACTACCTCACTTGCAGAGGCATATCGTCCGCTTTGAATTTGACTCGCTATAAAACCGTCAAAATGTTCGCCTAGAGTAATGCTGGTGTTTTTGGCCATAATCGTTCTCCGAATACCAATATATACCCAATTATGGTATTAAAAGTGTATTAGTCAATAGGCGCATACAAGTCAATAAAAACGGACAAAAATCAATTGGTTTGAGGTTCATCAGAACAAATGAAATCAACAACAAAGATAAAAAATTGACAAAATGACCACCAGTCAAACCTTATGAAAGATTTGCTAAGGTGTTCATAAGCGACTTTTTCCGTTCATGCCCCTAAAGTTGCATTCAGCTTCACGGCCCTAATCCATTTGAAGTATCAGGGCCTTAACTTATCAGCCATTATTTTGTCTTTGAAGATTAGAGACTAAAGAGAAAAACGAGAATCCTATATGAAAAAGTTTAACTTAAAAAAGCTCGTAGCTGCGGCGACACTGACCGCGAGCGTATGTACATCTGGTTTTGTGTTTGCAAAAGAACAAGTTAGTTCAGTCTGGAAAGTGACAAAAGGAAATGACTCTCTTTACGTAGGTGGCACAATTCATATATTACCCATTTCTGAGTTTCCATTGCCCGAGCAATTTGATCGCGCTTACAAAGACTCAGATAGCATAGTGTTAGAAGCCAAATTACCGGCTCCTAGTGATATGGAAGCGCAACAAGCCATGTTGCAAGCCATGACTTATGCGGACGGACAGAACTTAAAGGAAATCATTTCAGAGCAAACCTATAATGACCTAAGCAAATACCTACAAGGCTTTGGAGCAGATCTGGATCAGGTCGCACATTTTAAACCAAGCTTTATCGTATCCATGATGGTTGCGATGGAAGCACAACGTTCAAGCATGGCTGGCAGTGGTGTTGACGCTTATTTCGCCCAAGTTGCCGCTCGTGATGGCAAACCTCAGGAGTATCTGGAAACACTCGAGTTTCAACTCGACATGTTATCCAATTTGGGTTTGGGTGATGAAGACCAGCTAATTCGAAGCAATCTGGCATACATGCCACAATTAAAAGAAATGTTAACCTCCCTGATCGCCGCATGGCGCGCCGGTGACGTTAAGCAACTTGAATATTTTGTTGTCGAGAAAATGAAAAAGGAATCCCCAGCTTCTTTCAAAACAGTCATGACTGACCGTAACCAAGATTGGGTCCCTAAAATTGAGAAAATGTTTGGCGACGAAGATAAAGAATTTGTATTAGTAGGGGCGGGTCATTTAGTTGGCGAGAAAAACGTGCTTACTCTATTGCAACAGAAGGGATACAAAGTCGAAAGACTCTAACTCCCCTCTGCCCTTGTTGTTGTTATTCTGCGGTCACCCTTCTCCCGGGTGTCCGCAGAACTCTATTTTAGTTAACGGTTAACGTCAGGATACGACCTTTACGTTTACCATCAGGAGTCACGGTTCTCACTTCTACGTCCCCCTTTACATGCGTCGCAGACTCATACCGCTTCCAACTTTTGCCCGACTCTCTGTACTCCATCGCGAGTCCCGGATATAAACTGTTCATCGCTAATATGCCATTCTCTATTGTCGCGCCAGGTGTAGGTAAACGATAAAACAAACCAACCTTGTCCGCTGATGGCAGTACTTTTTGACTAACAACATTTGCAAACCTTATCCAGTCATGTTTTTGTGCCGAGCGTTTTTGTGCATTAAAGACTCCAGTATTGCTATCGTACTTGGCACCATCATAGTTGTAAGGCACTTCCCACTCAGCCTGATGCCAGGCCCTTTCCGCAAGCGCGTATAATCTTGGGAAGATCATATAGGATGCTTGATGATCGGTGCGAACCGTTTCACTCCATAATTGGCCTTGCATACCATGGAATTTCACGCCTGGTTTTAACGGTTGGTGAGTCAGCTTACCTTTTTCATCATATTGTTTAGTGTCGTCCGACACATAAGGCTGCTCCTGTCTGTTTTTGTAAAATTCAGCATGAACAGGCAAGTTTTCCGGCATAAAATTAAAAACTTTTCTGCTATTTATCCGCCTTGCCGCCCAATAATATCCACGCTCATTCGCGTCGGCTTCATATGGAAAGTCAAAATAAAGAACGTCTGGCGAAGAAATCACAACTTGCCAACCACGGTTAGCCTGCTCGTGCGCGCTCTTATGACCGCCCCACATCAGGGGGCCCCATGCGTTAGTTTGTACCAACTTCGGCATACGTTGTGTATTCGTATGGCCCATGCCGTCACTCCAACCCGCCACTTCAATTTGGCGCTCTGCCAGAATTCGAGATACTCGTTCTACAAAATGTGCGGCTATGTCTTCCGGGCTTTCAATACCTAAGACGTTGTTTTTGAGCAGTTCTTCACAGGCACTGGAGTTAATCCAGGCCCCTGCTGTCTCATCCGCACCAATGTGATAGCGAGTGAGCGGGTTACCTGCCATTTCGTGCATGATCTTCAATTCATCAAACACTTTAGCGATGAAGTCGTAAGAGGACTCCATGCAAGCATTGATTGTATTGTCGTTATAAAACTGGATGGATTGATATTCTGTACTGTCTTCAACGTCGTGTAACAAATACTGTTTTGCCGCCGCTTTTTTACCTAAGGCAGTCAACTTGTTATATCGGGCAGCCATAGCTTTAATTGCAGCGCGAGAATGACCCGGCATATCCATCGAAGGGATCACCTGAATGTGGCGCTCTTTAGCAAACCGTAAGATCTCCAGATAATCCGCAAAGGTGTAATAACCGTTTACTTCAGAGTTTTTATCAGGGCCTGAACCCAACTGCGGTAACAAACAGGTTTGCTCGGTTAGATCATGGCAGCGATAGGCACCAACTTCTGTCAACTCAGGTAAAGATGGAATTTCAATGCGCCAGCCTTCATCGTCGGCAACATGAAAATGCAGTTTATTCAGTTTATACCAGGACATTTGCTCTAGTACATCCAAAATGAACCCTTTTGATTTGAAGTTTCGAGATACCTCTACATGCATACCGCGAAATTCAAAACGAGGCTCATCTTCAATAGTGAGATGAGGAACGGTTTGGTTATTTACCCCAGGCTGTAACAAGCCTGCCAAGCTATGAATCGCATAAAACGCGCCCGTCGACTCACTGGCTTCAATGTTAATTCCATCATCCCCAATAGTTAATCGGTATGCTTCACCTGCCAGATTCGTATTTTTGCTTACCGTTATTGGTGTGCCTTTTGGACTTCGGTCCACCCCTAAAACCAATAATCGATCGAAGGCAGCCACGAACTCTTTAAGCTCAAAGTCCGACGAATTCAAAAGCACACCGTTTGATAGATCGACTCTCGATTTCGATTCTGCAAACTTCACCTGTCTAGGTGTTGGCAGTATTTGATTTTGCACATCTAACTTTTGATAAAATGGTGCGTTTTCTTGATACAACCAATTTGCCGTTGCAGGTTGTGTCTGGTCGTCCGGTTTACGTTTGAAATGGTGATCTTCAAGCGTGAGTGGCACTGAATATGGCAATTGCTCTAACCCAGTGTCGGAATCAATAACTGGTTGAGTGCTTTTTATGACAAATGCTTCGCCTGATTGCTCTGAGTTTTTGGCCAGATAATAATTCGGCATGCGATCTGTTTGTGATAAATGCCAGAAACCTGAACGAAATGGGATTGCATAACTCTGCTTTTGTTTGAATCCAGTAAAGGAGGCGGTTGGTACGATTTTATGCAAATCACCATTTAGATGAATAATGTCAAAGTCATCACTGGCATCATTTTGGACTGGTGCCATATTGCTGAAATAAATCGCCCAATCTTTGTCGTCAAAATTTATTGAACTGTTTAGCTCTAATTCAGCCTGAAAGCACAATCCATCGGTTTGGTTTTTATCACACTTGTCGTCCGTACGATTCGTCACAATTCGATATTTGACATCTAACGTTTCCGCTAGTGTCTTAAGCGTTGCTGCAGATGCTTGTTTCCCTTGTACAGGCTGCTCACCGCCACAGCCAATTGTTGCAGCAACAACCGCCCCAAGTACTGCTGCTCTAAAACTGGCTAATCCTAAATTAGTATTTCTTAAAGACATTCAAAACCTCTGGGTCTGTTTCAGACAGTTAAAAGTTGAACAATAGGTTTACCCTACCAACAAATGACAACGCTGTCATTTCATAATTCAACTTTATTCAATTTGTTTAAATTACTGCCTAAATCTTACTGAAGCCGAATTGATAGACTTTTTCTACCAGCTCTCTATGACTAGGAAGCTCTCTTTTTAGTAACTCCGATATTTTGCCCACTTCGGCAAATTTGCTCTTTGCCTCCTGCATTGCCGCGTACCTAGACGCGTTATGTTCAATATCGGAACAAAATTCCATACCATAAAGAACGAAAAGATAACTATCCAACACAAACGGCTCATAGGCGTAATCAAAATCGTACTTACTGGGCGGTTGAGACTGCCAATGTGCCAGGCGTTTTTTCAGTGACTCAGGAATGGTCTTTTCATCACAGTTATCGCGCCAATAATCGGTGTCTCGTCGTTTGCTAATGCAATAATGTAATTTTACAAAGTCGACACTCTTGTCCCAGCGAAGTCGAAACGTCGCATTGTACTTTTCTTCCACCAAACACAAGTTTTCGAATTTTCGAGGAAACTGATCGGCTAACATATTGGCTGCCGCCTCAATTAAAAAGATGGCTGACGCTTCGAGTGGCTCAATAAACGCCGCTGACATACCAATAGCAACACAGTTTTTGTGCCAGAACTTTTCGCGGTAACCCAGATTCAACGGTATTTTTCGAACTTGTAAATCAATTGCCATAGGTCCCGCGTACTCTTTCAGAACCTGTTCAGCTCTTTCATCGGTTGTATGTTTAGAACTGTATACATAACCCACACCACGCCTGTCATGTAAACCTATATCCCAGGTCCAGCCTGCCTCTTGTGCGGTTGCTATGGTATGAGTTGCGATTGGCGCATCAGATGTTTCGTAGGGGACCTGCAGCGCCAATGCCGTATCATTTAATAAGACATCGTCTATTTTTAACCAAGGAACATTTAGTGCCTGTCCTATGACCAAGGCTCTGGAACCGGAACAATCCACAAAAAAGTCAGATTTCAGCGTTCCTACGGTGTCCGTTTCAACGGAAACCACGTATCCATTTTCATCCAGATTCACGTCCGTAACATTGGCCTTTAACCGTTTCACCCCCAGTTTGTTAACCGCGTGCCCCGCTAAAAACTCAGCAAACTTATTAGCATTCAAATGATAGGAGTAATTTTGAATCGCGTCATAAGCGGGGGTGGTAATTTTTTTGGGGGCGAGTCCCGCATCACATATAGCCGACTGTGTAGCAACGGCTTGGTCATAACTTCTACCATTCGTAGCACCGAGAAGCCAATATGGAGCAAGGTTAAAGTCGTAAGAAGAATGAAAAACGGCACTTAACGGATGGTAATAACTGTCCTTATCTTTAACCCCCGGCTCATGGGTCCAATTTACAAATTGAGAGCCCTGCTTAAAAGTGGCATCACATTCTCGCATGAACTCACCTTCGTCTATGCCCAGAGTCTGAAGCGTCGTTCTAATGGTCGGCCAAGTGCCCTCACCCACACCAATAATCGGGATATCCGGGGACTCAACCAAGGTCACTTTTACCGCGCCTTCCGCTTTGATATTTAAAGCCTTGGCTAGCAAACTGGCCGTGATCCAGCCTGCGGTTCCACCACCAACAATCAGTACTTCATTGATCATTTTAGTCATGTTCGTCCCCTTAATAATAAAATGATGGCCTTTAGCTTTGATGTTTAACGATCAAAGACTGAATTTTTTGCATCGATAATAAGGAAGCGTATATCGCGGGTAATGCGCCGGTTTGTCTAAGTTGCTCAAAATCGCCAGATGGCAAAGCATTTAATTTTTGCTCATCAATGGCATAAAGCCCAGTCAAACTAATCTCTTCGCCATTGGCCAGTTTTAAATTAAGCGTTTTTGCTGACAAAAGTTCGTAGTCGGTCAGCATTTTTACAAAACGCACAGTTGCCATATTGTTTTCCACGTGACGAACGACTTGTTCGGTATGATTTCTAAGCCAATCCGTTTGCTCACCACTTTCATCAAACAAAGCATGCCCTTCCTCGTCATTAACCAAGTCAGACGCTTGATCAAAACAAAGTATGGCATCATCGCTGTCTTTCGGTTGATGTAACATAAACGGATAAAGCGCTAAGCTACGTGGAACATACATGCCTTGCCAGCCATCCGGGCTATAAAACAAGTTCTGTTCCTGTTTAAACCCAAATAAGGCGATAGGACTTATTTGACCTGTCTCTGAATTTTTAATGAATAGAATAGGAAAGTCCTGACTAGCTGGTACAAACTCTTGTACCGTCAACACAGTAAAATGGCGATTTTTACTGTGCCCGTAACAATTGTCAGGTTTTATTTTTGTATGTTTGTGCACGTTTTTGTCTATGGCTGCAATATTGGTCACTGTAGATACTCCGGAATACATTCTAATTATTATAATTTCGTGATTTAACTATATAGATTGAAGACCAAACTCTTTGATCTTATTTAGGATTTCGCGATTACTTGGTAATTGCCCCAGTATTTTTTGCGAAACCATCTGCACTTGTTGTTGGTACTGTTTGGCCTGCATGACATTCGCATAGGCTTGTTTATTAACGGATAAATCTTGCTTAAAGCCCATGCCGTGCAATACATATTGATAACTTTCCATGGGAAAGGGCTCAAACACATTATCAAAGTCGTAACTGGTCAGTGCCTGACATCGCCAACGATCCAGCAACGCCAATAACGAATCAGGGACTGTGTTTAGCTCTTTATTGTCGCGCCAAAAACTTTCCTGACGCTCAGATAAAAAGTAGTGCATCTTGATGAAGTCCACCGTCTTTTGCCAACGAAACCCCATTGAATCGTTAAATTTTTGGGCAACACCCGACATAAGATGTTTTTGACGCGGAAACAACTCACTCACCATGTTCGCAGACGCTTCAATAAGGAAAATTGCCGATGCTTCCAATGGCTCAACAAAAGCCGCTGACAAACCTATGGCAACACAGTTTTTTTCCCAGAATTTTTCTCGATAACCCACGTTCATCTTGATGAGTTTTGAGTCCAACTGCTCTGCACCCGTTCCGATATAATTTCTTAATGTTTTTTCTGCGGTTTCATGGTCGACATGCGCGGATGAGTATACATAACCCGTGCCCCTGCGATTTGATAGACCGATGTCCCAAGTCCAGCCAGCTTCGTGTGCCGTGGATACAGTGCAACTGGCGATGTTCGTTTGCTCGTCCTGATAAGGTACCTGAATTGCCAGAGCATGATCCGTTAACAAGGTATCCGCCACGCTGTTAAAGGGTACATTTAGGGTTTTATCGATTAATAATGCTTTGAAACCACTGCAGTCGACAAAAAAATCGCCTTCTATCAAACCCGCTCGGTCGGTATGCACGCCAGTAATGTCACCCTGCGCTGAGGTTAAAACTTGCTCTACATTGGCGGAGATGTGTTTCACCCCCAAGTTTTTTGTCGCGTGTTCGGTGAGAAGTTGTGCAAACAAGCCTGCGTCAAGGTGATAGGCGTAATTTAATACCCCTTCAAACTCTTTATTTAATATGGTTTTAGGCGATAGGCCATCGTCAGAAACCAATCCTTGAACACTAACTGTTTCCGCATAGGTTTTACCCTGCCCGATTAAATCCAGGCTCCAATACGGCGCCAAATTAAACTCTTCAGGATCAAACATGGAAGTAAACAGATGGTAATAAGCATGATCGACACCATTTTCCGGCGCGCTTTTCCAATTAACAAACTTGGTGCCCTGTTTCAGGGAAGCATTGCATTTGAGCAAAAAGTCAGTTTCCGAAATACCTATTTTCGCTAATGTCTTGCGCATCGTCGGCCAGGTACCCTCACCAACGCCAATCGTTGGAATATCGGGTGACTCAATTAATGTCACCTGAATTGCACCAGGTTGCCGACTATCAAACTTCTTAGCCAATATGGAGGCAGTTAACCACCCCGCAGTGCCGCCGCCCACAATGACGACCTGGTTAATAACATTGTCGGTCATACTTCACCTTTACCTTTACCTTTCTTTGTCGTCGCTTTTGAGAAATATTGATACACGCTAGGAGCAAAAAAGGGAAGGCTCAGCCTTCCCTTTTTGTGTTTCCCTAATCGATAACGATTATAGGCGGTAAGATAACTTGAAGAAGAAACGAGTACCGTTATCAACTGCAGTACGTAGTGTTTGCGCACCACCGCTGTGACGAGCGTAAACCACTTCGCCTAACAAGTTTATCGCTTCAAAAGTTACATCCAGATTTTCAGTTGCATGCCAGGTTACCGATGCATCTAAGAAAGATTGTGCATCATTGGTGTCTAACTGGTTTGCAATTGCTGTACCCGGTGCCAAGAAGTCACTACGATGAGTGTAAGCAAGACGTGCAGCAAAATCGTCATTCTCATAGTAACCCGTTAGGTTATATGAATTTTTCGAGTTACCTGGTAACTGAATGACATCACCTTCATCATTCTCCGCTTTAGAGTCAGTGTAGGTATAGTTCACCGCACCACCGAAGTTACCCCAAGCTTGCTGATACTGGAATTCAACCCCGTCTACGTTACCACCACGACCTTGCGCAGGCACCGTAACCGTCCAGTTTTCAAGCTGTCCGTTGGCATTATCACGGATTGAAGGTAACTGACGCTCAACGGTTTTACTTGTCACAAACGACTTAATGTCTTTGGTAAAGTACGCTACCGAGAATAGTGAGTCTTCATTGAAGTAATATTCAAGGCCAATATCCGTTTGTGTCGCACGGAATGGGTTCATGCCCGGGTTACCAGAGTTTGCACTTGGCTTAGTTGGGTTAATGTTGCTGTATGACGGTGTCAATTGAGAATAACCCGCACGGCTCATTACACGTGCCGCAGACATACGTAAAATCAGATCATCATCCAAGTCTAATGCTAAGTTGATGCTTGGTAGCCAATCTTCATAGTCACCTTTAACATCTTTTAGTGCACCCGATGGATCGTATGATGTACCTACGATATCTGTTGCAGAATAACGAAGACCAACGTTACCGCGGAAACCTTCGCCGTCGAAGTTACCTTGTACGTAAGCAGACGTGATATCTTCTTTAACTTTACCGTAAGCGCCGGTATTTTCAGTCCAACCAGTTACCGCTGCGTCGATTGCCGCTACATATTTTTTCGCGTCCAACTCAGGATATGCCGAGATAGAGCCAGGTGCCATTACCTCGTCGAAGCCGTCAATTGTACCGCTAGAGTAATCAGCAAGGTTCGTTAACCACGCGCCATCTAGCGTCGCTGAGCGTAAAGTTTGTGTAAACTCGTGCTCACGGATCTTCAATCCCGTTTCTACGCTGGTAATAGGACCTAAATCAACATCAACTTTTAAATCAACCTGACCGTAAACTTCTTCGTCTGTTAAGAAAGTAGATGCTAATGAACGGTCATTATGTGCTTGCCATGTTCCGTCAGCTGCATCCAAACCATTGATAGACATATACATGTCATCGGCACGGTCCATGTCGACGTCGACGCTGATAACTTGTTGACCATTTTTCTCCCAAGGGAAGTGATCACGTGATTCATCAATTGGATCTTCCCAAGCGAAATCAGGGTGATAACCACGTGTGCCCCAAAGACCATTATAGTTACCACCGTTACCACCTTCAGATTCGGTGAAACCAATGATAGCTTTCAATTCAAAGCCGTCACCTTCAAATTCAGCCGTTAAGTCAAATACGTCGGTCGTGATCTCAGCTTTACGTGTATTCGTGTCTTGCGCTAACCAACCTGGAGCGGTAGATACACCCGTTAGTGGCATGCCATTAGGCGCAATACGTGAACCCGATGCAGCTTCCATAATGCCAATACGGTTGCCATTGGCGTCATCCGTACAGTAGTCACCTGGAATCGTGTTCGTACCATCGTCAAAACATGCACGACCTGAAGGCCAACCGTTATTAATAACCAAGAAGTTCTGGTTAGTGTTGAACGCATCTAATTTCGTTCTTAAATAATGTGCAGTTAGCACTAGGCTGTCGCTAGGTGCAAATTGCGCCGTAAAATCGACTGCATCACGAGTACGGTCCTGATCAAATGCAGCAACACCTGACGCTGACCAACCCTCTTCCCAATAGTTTTCTGCCTTACGCGCACGGCCAATTGTCTCTAAAGTGGAAGCGGTAACTAATATACCAAACGTCTCGTCTTCATTTTTGTAGCTGTACATACCTGTTGCACCAAAACCAGTATCGTCAACTAGAGAGTTTTGGTTGCCTTCAACAGACGCAAACAATGTGCCTGAGTCTAAATCAAGAGGGCGACGAGTACGCATAATAACGGTACCACCAACACCACCTTCATCTAGTTTTGCTTCTGGCGACTTATATACATCTACACCCGCAACTAATTCAGAAGGCATTAAATCCATGTTAAACGCACGGTTGTTCGACGATTGCGAGAACCAAGCTGTGGAAGCCACGAAATTTCCGTTTAATAGAACCTGTGTCAATTGAGGGTCAATACCACGGATTGATACTTCATTACCTTCACCGGTAAAACCACGGTTGATCGCGACACCAGAAATACGTTGCAATGATTCTGCAATGTTCTTATCTGGGAACTTACCAATGTCTTCTGCAGTAATAGATTCTACAACCGCGTTTGAAAAACGTTTTGAGTTCAAACTTGCTTTTGCACTCGCGCGCATACCGCGAATTTGAATGACCTCAACATCTTGTTCCGCCGCTGCAGCGTCATCTGCCGCCACGGCTTGAGTAGCTGGCAAAGAACTGGCTATAGCCAGTGCCAACGTGGATAATTTGAGACGAGTATTTTTCATTTTGGCTCCCAAGCTCATCAATATTGTTGTTTTAATCTAAATGACAGCGTTGTCATTAAACTAATACAAGATTGATTAAAAGGCAATCACCTTTGTAAAAATAGTTCATTTTTTTGCCACAACTTTTTCTATCCACTTGTAATAATTATATTTTTTATGTTTCACATTTGTTATATCCACTGTCAGATAGATATTAGAGCTTGCTTAACTATATAAATGACTATCGTTGTCAAAATGGAATATGTTAGTCTTATTTGGCTTAATAGGGATTGTCGTGTATGAAAATAACAATAAGTGAAGTAGCAGCAAAAGCAAACGTATCAATAAAAACCGTTTCTCGGGTCATTAACGATGAGCCCGGTGTTAGAGCTGCAACCAAAGAAAAAGTCAGAGCTGCCATGTCAGAGTTGGACTATCGTCCAAGTCAGGCAGCAAGAAGCCTTGCCAGTACCCAATCCTTTCAGGTTGGCTTTATTTACGACAACCCCAACGCGTACTACATCATCGATATGCAAAACGGTATCTTGGACGTCTGCCACCAGCATAATTTTGAGTTAGTGATCCACCCATGTAATGCACGCACGGCCACTATTATTGAAGAAATACTGTCTCTGGTTAAACGTTCAAATTTAGATGGTTTGGTGTTAACACCGCCATTATCTGAAAACCAACAACTCATCTTTGAGTTACAAAAAAAGAACATCAAGTTTGTCCGAGTCATTTCGGGTAAAGGCAACCCTGAGCAAAATGGTCAGTGTGTCTTTTTGAATGACAGAACGGCGAGCCTTGCAGTGACACAACATTTATTGGACTTAGGACACCAAGACATCGCGTTTATTTGTGGTGATCCGGAACATAAGTCGAGTCACGAACGTTTCGAAGGATATCAACAAGCCCTTGTTCAAAATGGCTTAACGTTAAATCCAGAGTTTTTGGTGGACGGAGAGTATTCCTTTGAATCCGGTGTTAATGGCGCCAAACAACTGCTCAGTTTAAAACGGCGACCAACTGCAATTTTTGCCAGTAACGATGAAATTGCCGCGGGCGCTTTGTTTGCTTGCCGATTAGAAGGTGTGGATATTCCCAGCGACATCTCTATTGTTGGTTTCGAAAACAGTCCCTTCTCGCGTCAAACTTGGCCTAAGCTGACCACTGCAGCACAGCCAACAATAGATATCGCCAAGTCGGCAACAGAGTTGCTGTTAAAACAAATTCGCAATCAACCTACCGATGAAGTGATTGAATTTAATCCAGAATTATTGGTTCGCGATTCTACCAGCCAATTAAATCAATAATACCAATCCAAAAAAGGTGCTAGTGGGCAATTTCCAAAACCAACTAGCACCAAACGCTTATCCTATCACCACAGGATATAACGAAAGCAGTAACAAACTGGCCATACTGTAATTAAACACTTTCAATTTGACAGCGCTAGTCAAAAAGCGCTGTATCTGTTGTCCCATAAGTACCCAGACACTGATCGACGGGAAGTTCACTAATCCAAATATAAGTGTCACGATTAATACCGAAGCGAAATCCCTTTCCGGTGCATAAAGGCTGATCGCACTTAACGCCATGGTCCAGGCTTTAGGGTTTACCCATTGAAAGGATGCTGCCTGTAAAAATGTCATGGGTTTTGATTTAGGCGTCTCACCTTCTGTAGGTTTTCCTGATCTCGCTATCTTGTATGCAAGATAAGTTAGGTAAATGACGCTAAACCACTTCAAAATCTCGTAACTCGCAGGAAACTGATCAAAAAGTTGAATGATGCCTAGACCAACCAGAAACACCATAAAAGTAAAACCCAGCGCTACTCCTAACATATGAGGCACGGTTTTTCTTAGACCAAAATTGGCGCCAGAGCTCATTAACATCAAATTATTAGGGCCTGGTGTGATTGACGACACCAGAGCAAACAAACCAAGTGTGAATAAGATTTCCATGTGTTTCCTCCCAAAAACCAATAAGGAAAGTTTACTCCTCTTCACAAGACATTAAATTGCGTTTATTGTTACAAAAAACCTAAATACACAACTAATGATGAAATTTGACCGTTACAACAAACAAATATTGCGTGAACTACAAAAAGACGGAAGGCAATCGAACATCCATCTTGCAGAAAAAGTCGGTTTGTCACCTTCCGCCTGTTTAAGGCGAGTGCAAGAACTGGAGCAAAGCGGAGTAATCAAACATTACCGTGCGGTTATCGACCAGCACAAGTTGGGCATTGGGTTTATCGCGTTTGTTACCGTTGGCTTAAAGGTACATACAAAAGACGCGCAACTGGCGTTTGAACAGGCTATATCTGAATCAGAAGAAGTATTGGAATGCCACAATGTGACGGGCTCGTTTGAATATATTCTTCGGGTAGAAACCAAGGACTTATTAAGTTACAAATCTTTCCACACCGATGTATTGGGGGATCTGCCGCAAGTTGCCACAATATCGACCCATGTAGTGATGGAATCGCCCAAAGACGCACGCAATTAGTCGATATATTTACGAATGACGCGCTTTGTTATGCCGCAAAATAAAGTGTAGGAAATCGTATCGGCCCATTGCGCCACTTCTTCTGCGGGTAGATTCCCACCCCAAAGCACAGCCTCGTCACCGATTTGCAATTGATCTTCACCGATTTGCAATTGATCTTCACCGATATCAATTGTGATCATATCCATAGATACACTGCCCACCAGCGGATAGCGTTTATCTCCTATCATTACCGGAGTGCCATCTTTTGCATGTCTCGGATACCCATCACCATAACCGACCGCTAATACCGCGATGTGCGTATCTTGTTGTGATTGCCAACGACTACCATAACCCACAAACTCGCCCTTCTTGACCGCCTTAATTGCGATGACTTTGGTGGTGAATTTCATGACAGGCAATAACCCATGATGGTCCCCTGACGCATTCGCCATAGGCGAACAGCCGTATAACATCAAACCGGGGCGAACCCAATCCAGATGTAATTCCGGTTTAGAAATGATAGTTGCTGAGTTAGCCATGCTTTGTTTGAACGATTTACCTGCCATGACACGAGAGAATTGCTCAATTTGTTTTTGATTCATTTCTGAATCAATCTCGTCGGCACAGGCCATATGGCTGATCAAAACAATATCCGGATCACAATGTTCTGCGTTTTGTAAAAGGGCCAAGGCATTTTCAAACTCCACCTCATCAAAACCGAGTCGGTGCATGCCTGTGTCCAGTTTTAACCAGACTTTTAACTTGCGAGTCGTGCTTAACTTAAGAAATTGTTCAAGCTGCTGCTGATTATGGATCACCAGCTGCAGATTGTGGGTAATAGCTTGCTGATATTCCTGAACGTCAAAACAGCCTTCCATCAGCACTAGTTCTGCGTCAACCCCCGCATTGCGCAGTTCTATCGCTTCTCCCACTCGAGCGACACCAAGTGCATCTGCATTGGCAAGCGCTTTTGCAACCGGATCTATGCCATGACCATAAGCATCGGCTTTGATCATGGCGAGGATTTTTGAGTTTGGGGCAAGATCCCTTACCTGCTCAAGGTTGTGTTTTAACGCCTTGAGACTAATTTCTGCTGCAGCCGATACCATATTTAGTCTTCGATAAAGGCATCGCCAGCGTAATTGTCAAAGCGAGAAAAGTGCAATTGAGTGGTTAGTCGGATACGCCCGATTGGTCCATTACGGTGTTTACCTATGATTATCTCGGCCGTGCCTTTATCGGCTGAGTCTTCGTAATATACTTCATCACGGTAAATAAACATGATTAAGTCGGCATCCTGCTCAATCGAGCCCGACTCCCTTAGATCCGAGTTTACCGGACGTTTATCGGCACGCTGCTCCAATCCACGGTTTAACTGAGCAAGTGCAATAACTGGGATATTCAATTCTTTCGCCAGCGCTTTTAATGACGCTGAAATGTCCGCAATTTCTAATGTACGATTGTCTTTAAATTCAGGAGAACGCATGAGCTGAAGATAATCGATCATGATCATAGACAATCCACCATGTTCACGAGCAATTCGACGCGCACGAGAGCGAACTTCCGTTGGCGTTAATCCCGATGAGTCATCGATATATAACTTACCTTTTTCCTGCATGATGCCTAACGTACTGGCCAAACGCGCCCAATCATCATCATCCAGGTTACCGGTACGGACTTTAGTCTGGTCGATACGACCAAGGGAGGCTAACATCCTCATCATGATGGAGTCTGACGGCATCTCCAAGCTGAAAACCAATGCCGGGTAATCTGAAGTTAAAGCGGCAGTTTCCACCAGATTCATGGCAAAGGTGGTTTTACCCATTGACGGACGGGCCGCGACGATGATCAAGTCAGATGGTTGGAAGCCACTGGTCATCTTGTCTAAGTCTTGGAAGCCACTGGTTAATCCGGTTACACCATCGCTATCGGTACGCATTAACTCTTCAATTTTATCGACGGTGGAAGTCAGAATGGATTGCAGGTCTTTCGGACCTTCATTTTTATCTTCACGTTGCTCGGCAATTTTAAAAACTCTGGACTCAGCAAAATCTAATAGTTCTTCGCTAGAGCGCCCTTCCGGGTTGTAACAGGCATCAGCAACTTCGTTGGCTGTCCCTATGAGTTCTCGTACAACCGCGCGTTCACGCACAATCTCGGCGTAGGCCACGATATTGGCGGCACTTGGCGTGTTTTTGGCGATTTCACCTAAATAAGCAAAGCCACCTACATCTTCGAGCTTTTTGTCTTTTTCCAGCGCTTCAGAAACCGTGATCAAATCAATCGGGTTGTTTTGCACCATTAATGCCGCCATGGCAGCAAAAATATCTTTGTGCTGGCGCATGTAAAAATCATCTTTCACGACTTTTTCTGCCACCCTGTCCCAGGCGTTATTATCCAACATCAAACCGCCAAGTACTGACTGCTCGGCTTCAAGAGAATGGGGTGGAACTTTAAGCGACTCTACTTGTAATTCAGGATCTTTGTTTGCTCGGTAAGAAGACTTCGCCATATAAAACTCTGCTACGTCAATCAGGGTGGGAAATTAAGCAGCCCATTTTAGGACCAATACGTATTTATGGCAATAATAACTTAGCTTTAAACTGGCTTGTCTTCCATACGTATTGTGTTGGTAAATCAGAAGCCCAAATAAGTACCAATAACCTAAATTCATAACACTCTGGTGTTACTAAAAAAAAATGATGTACTATCTAGCCGTTTGAATATCAATCAGTAACAGCGAATAGACTGCTAAAGGAAAACTACTCAATGCAACTGACAAATAAAACTCTGCGGGGCATGCTGCTTTTGCTGGCTGGCCTTTTCATTGCCGTATTTTTATATTCCTGGTTAGTCTTTGATGACCCACAATACTTGATGATTTTTGGTGTGATCCCCTGTTTAACTTTATCTTACAGGCTGTCGAAACCATTCGAATCAGAAAACCGTGTTGATAAGCTAATATCGAGACAAAATACCAAACTGATCATTCTTCCGCTTAGATTGACTCCATTTGTTAAGTCACCAAAAACAACAGAGCTCGATATTAAACGTATTTCCAGAATAGCCGTAGGAGACGATTTATTGTCTATTATTCTGGACAAAAATGGTCAGGGATTTGATTTCCAGATGATAGGCTCTGCTCAACTCATTAAAGATCATATAAAAAGCCTGTTAGAAAACTCAGAACTGTCAACAATAGAAATCGAGTTAGTCTAAAAGTTGAACTAAGTTGAAATAGTAGGATAAGGATTAGAGCGTACTGATTTCGGCGATTGTCTTAATGGGTTTTATCTGGTCCGAGGGGCGTCGAATTAATCTCAAGCGTTTGTGGTTACCAGTATTGGCTACATTAACAGTCGGCGTGTCTTTAGGTTTACCTTTGTTTTTATTATTAACAGAAATACAGTTCGAAAATAAAAATCATCAGACAAATTAAATAGGGTTGCATGGCAATAAACTGTGCAACCCGTAAGTGTTAGTCATTCATTACATAAATTAGTTATTGTCGCTCTCTGCCAAGCCCATCAATAGTCCCTTTTCTTGCCACAGTTCTACCATGACGCCGTCATCAAAACCAACAATACCTTTATCCGTTTTATTCAGTGCTTTTGCATCTAACTCTTGTGGTATTCGCGATTGATATAACGTCATGACTTTTCCCGTGGCCTTGTCTTTAACTCTGAGTTGCGCCGCCAACTCTCCCTGAATCGAACAGTAACGCCCCCCAACCAGTTCCCAGCCTTCCTCGCCAAATCGTTTACTGGTGATTGGACTGAAGTCCAGTTTTTGCAGATAGTCCGCCACTTCAGTAATAGAAGAAGAGGTTATTTCCATTGCCGCCATTTTATTATGGTTATAAGCAATTTCAGATACGATGGAATCAGAAAGCTCACCATCCGTTGTTACAAATATGGACAAGACTAATAAACTTGCGGCTATGCCCCCCAGTTGCAGCAGCTTAAGGCGCTGCTTTAGCCAGTCGACTGGGCCTGCTTTACCATCAATGTCATCGAGCGCTTCATTGGCATCGGCCTGCATGCGTTTTAATCTTTCCAACTGATTTTTGTTTAGTGACGCAGAGGCGTAATGTTTATTTATCTGGTTTTTGAAAGAAGCTGTCATGTTACTGCTCCCCCCTATTAGCAAAGTACTTAAACATCGAGTTGTCTTTTAGCCGCTTTTTAAGCCTGTGAACCCTAGACAATAAGGTTCCTTTAGGTTCACCGGACAAGTTAGCAATTTCCTGAATGGTAAAACCCTCTACCGCCCATAAAAATAGAATTTCACGTTCATCATCATTGACTTGTGAAAGCACTAGTTCCACTTCTTGATGATCGATTTGCAGTTCTTCCAAGGTTTTTAGTTCTTCGTCATCGTAGTCAACATCGGCCACCACACTGAGTTTATGGCGACGATAGTCATCAAAATATCGGTTACGGATGATGGTGCGGATATAAGGCACAGGCTTTTCAACCTGTACTTTACTGCGCAAATACTTTTCAAATGACGCTTGCACTAAATCGAACGCATCATCTTGGTTGTTACATAAAGACAAGGCGTATCGAAATAGTTTGTTAAAGTCGTTATCAGATAACATTCCATTTATTCACTTATTGTTAACAATTCTGGCAAGTGTTCGTCGATATCATCTGGCACATGTACCCCTCGATATCGAATCTTGCCATTGATATCTATGATCAATTGAGTAGGAGTACCTTCTACCCCATATAGGCGTGTCACCTCACTTTCCCTGTCATAGGCGACAGCATAATCAATATTGTGTTCTTTTACATAATGTCTTACGTCATGCAACGGGTCATCCATGGCAATATTAATGGTTAACAACGCCATGTCATTACCATATTTTTTTTGTACTTCTTTTAGCTTGGGAATTTCACGGCGACAGCTCGGGCACCAGGTTGCCCAAAATACTAAGTGCACCGCTTTTTTCCCTTTAAAATCACTCAAATTAAAATGACTACCATCTAAGGTTTGAATCGAAAAGTGTTGTGCTTGGTTTGACTCGGCCGCGGCATAAAATGCCACTATGGACATGATAAAAACAATCAGAACAGGCATTTTTTTAACGGTATTCATGTTTGCACTTCCAATAATTCAAGTATTCGATACAGACCCGCTTTACTCATAAATCTTTCATAGAAATTAAATAAAGCGCACAGATGAATATTTAGTGACGTCCAGCTCCGTGAGTATGCACTGGCGCCTCACCCACTTTGCGTTTTAACAATGCTTTAGCGATCTTCTGGTCTTCTTCCCAGGCGGCTTTGGCGATTTCTTCCGCCGACACACCTTTTACTTTGATACTCGCTATCTCTATTTGATGCGCATTCGGATACATCCAACCACTAATGACCGCAGACTTGTTTTCAACTGTTTTGTGTGCGCGAATAATATCGTGACCTTTGGCATTATTCACAATGGTCCAAATTGTGCCATCCGCCAACTTAACACCAATATCATGCAAGCTATAAAGCGAGCACTGGGCGTTTGCCCCAGACAGCTTTTTTAAGTTACAACCCGTGCAAACTAATTCACCTTTTAAACTAACTTGATCTATACCTTTAGCTGAATCCCAACCACCAGCAACCGCGCCTCTCGATACCAAAACAACGCCCATCAATAAAACACCCAGAAACTTATTCACAACCTTTTCCTCTTTGGATTTTCCAGTTTCTTTTAAGACGTTCTACTGCCAATCTTGATTGCAAAATTTGAGAAAATTGACTTCACTCCGATGTTGATGAAACGAGATATCATGGAGCTTGAAAAACCCATACCAGCCTGTGTCAATGAGAAAACACTCTCTCCATCATTTGTCCTTATTTAATTATTTAGTGTGAATAACCCTGTATTGGAACTGCGTCCAATTGAAAACAACGATTACGACTTTCCGCTAAACATATTTGGTGTGTACCAAGTGTATTGGTAATATCCAGCCAATCTTCTTCGGTTAAATCAGTCGCCGATTTACCATTAATACTGCTGATCCTGTCACCCACCTTTATCGGCTGATTGCTCGCCGGTAAATTCGGAAAAACATAACGAACAATGAATGAACCTTGTCTTGTTTTTCTTAACTCCAAGCCCAGCAGGTTAAATCGACTGGTTTTGCTTGCATCATACGGTTTATCCAGAATTAATTTGTTTGAAAAATAATCCACCGTATACGTTTGTTTAGACAAAAGTGCATTGCCGATAACCCACCAATCGTCAGGATCATCTTCGTCACTGTTGATCAGGTTAACCTTAGTTTTGCCAAACACGTTATTGCCAATTTTCACTTCGTCCACTGCGATGCGTTGATGTTCTGCCAAACCGCTTAAACCAAAGTCCGCTGCTGTGATTTTTGTATTCGTGGTTATATCGTGTTCTGGAATGAAACTGGAACTTAACTTCAAGTAATGGCGACTTCCCGTATCTATAATGACGTCGTGCTCGTGAATTTGATTGCGTCCAAAATCAATTGTTAGTGGAATATATAACTTACTAAGGAATATTTCGATGGGAAGCACTGAATGATGATCTGCGATTTCGTAGGCCTGATTAGAAACCTGAGTTTCGCCAGTTTGACGATTAAAAGTCCAACTGAAGTGGCGCAGAATATCATGACCAATCACCCCATCATAAACCACTTCATCTTCACTTAAAAAGTACTGAGACTTGCTCGTTGGAAGGAATGCGACTTTAAAGTTGTCAAAACGAATGCCTCCTAAATCTATGCTCTCTAATTCAGTCTGAAAAGCAGATGAAGCTTGTCCATCGCCCCAGCCACCAGCCCGCAACTCAAATCCTGGGGTGAGACCTAACGCCTTAACCTTTTGTGAGTCTTTTAGAACAGTAAACGAAGCGCCAGTATCTATTAGAAACTTAAGTTCTGTTTTGCCATTAACTATGGCTTTTACGTAAGGTTTGTCGCTGATGTAGTCCGTTTTTATCTGCACATGATTCTGTGTATTTTGCCAATTTGGTATTGCCGATTCGTTCGCATAACGCATCCGCATGATGTTAAGTACATCACACCCCGTCAAACAAATAACCAGCACGCTATGTACAAAAACCTGAATAAACTTGTTCATTTTCACCTCGGTCCAATTTCCTATGGCAAGCTTATTAATCCAAAGGTGAAATCCAGGTGAAATAAAAAGCCCGCTCAAAAAAGCGGGCTAGGTTTTATACTACTGCATTAACCACATACGTGCACCACGAGCAGGTAAATAGAACTTATGCCACTGAGAAGTAATGTATTGCGTATCACCTGATATAGTATCAACGTAATTTTTGTACCACCACAAATTGTCCGTAGCGGTGTTTACCCAAACATCTTGTCCATTACCACATTTGTTAATACCGACAACTCCCACATGGTCACGTTTGAACAGAATATGACAGTCGCTATAACTGATGACTTGCATGCCATGACCCTGCGCGCCGTTATGAAACTTAATTTGTGCCGCGACATCATCTCTTTTGTACATGTCTTGCCAGCGGTTATCACCACTTTCATTGTGGTCTGAATAAATCATAGGCAAACCACCATCTCGACCAAAAATGTACGTATTGGCCAGAAACTCGTCTGTGGCATCCATGATCTGATATCGGAACCCATCGTTGAGTGGGATATCATGAGTCACACTGAAGGTAATGGCCTTTGAGCCTGGCAATGCCTGACCATAAGCCCCTGGATTAACAAGTTGATTCATCGAGCCGCCAAAGCCCAATGCACCTCGTAAAGAAGCAAAAAGCGGGAAGTCGTAAGCGCTATGTCCAGTATCGTTTAAATAGGGGGCAAGGAAATTATCGTACTCTGTATTTCCGGCGCCGCCGGAGGTAATGATTTCACCAAATAAATGCACACCGTTTTTGATGTTTTGGTCAAAGACTGCATTGATGTGATAACTATTCATGTGTTTCGCCGCATCAATACGAAATCCTGTTACACCAAAGTCTTTTAATTTTTGTAAGTAGAGTTTTTGTTGCTCTACAACCCAGTTGTTTGGATCTAAATCCGGTAAGCCTTTATCACCATTACCACCACACAGTCGCCAATATTGCACGTGTCCGGCGTCATTCCAATTCGTGATGCATCCTTCAGGGTGAAAATCACCAGCGCTCAGAAAATTATCTGTTACATCTCCAAAAATCGTTTTGTCATTGATATTGGCGTCACTGGCATACTCAGCTAATACCTCGCTACCAGGATAATTTAGGTCTGAACGTTTCCACGATTCATTAGCCATGTGGTTAAAAACAATATCTGCATACACTTCCACACCGTGGCTTTTAAGTGTCGTTATCATGGCTTTAAAATCCGATGTATCACCTAAAGGGCTATCAATTACCCGATAATCCTGCGGTTGATACCGAGCCCACCATTCGTTGCCTGACGACTTATAAGCAGGCGAAACCAATACCTTTTTATAACCAAGGTTTGATATTTCCGAAGCCTTTTGTGCGACTTCATCGTATGACCAGTTAAACGCATGTAATATCGCGTCGGCACTTGCCATGCTTGAAAAAGCAAGCATGCCGACGGTTAAATTTGATTTTAATATTGTTGTTATTTTCATTTTGATTCCTGTTGATGCTTAAATAAGCAACTTATGTGTACCACTTAACGGAACCTTGGAGTATGTACTTATTGCGGATTTGGGAATGAATACGTATGTATCAAAATACGGCCTGTTCGGTAAGACCAATTTTGCTTTTTAAAAATTGCTCATTATTCTCAAAATGAGCAATTTTCAGTTATTACAACTATACCAGATTAATCATCTTATTCTGCTAGTTTTTGTTTGGGTATTCGGTAAATGCGTTCTCTCTCTTGCTTATACCAATCTACATAAAGAATTAGTCAATTCAGAACTTCACCAGAGCTGCGAGAATAATCGAAACTTGTGCAGGTATAGTCGTTCTACATCAAATAAGTTTTGGGCGATTATCGCAGCTCTGGTGAGTTCCCAAAGGGCGAGTTTAAAAAGCTTATATGCTGCGTTGCCCCACAGGGACGTGGGGTAAGGGGACAATGCAGGAGCATATTGTCCTTATTGATTTTAACAAGGGAACAACCATTCTCTGCAATCAATGCCTTGCCTATACACTTTTTCATTCTCGCTGAATGACCAATTCTTTATGCAGATTGGTATTAAATCTATCATTAACTAAAGGCCGACATCATGAGTACGCATAACAAAAATCGCATACTTACCCTTTGTAATTCAAAAAACTTAACAACAGGCGAGAGTTAACGTCCTATAAAAATGCAACCGGGTCACCCACCTTTATGACAACAGGTAAGTTAACTTTACTCTCCTCGCAAATCACACCATTTTGGCCAAAAAAAGCACCTTTTTTAGGCACGTGGTCCATCGACATTAATGTCTTCAAAGGTTGTTGGGGGCTATCGCTTAGTCCTGATTTTTGGTCTATTGACGTCATTTTGCAACGTTCACATGGTTTGCACAGGGAGATGGCGACAGATAAATCTGGCTCCAGCACCAGGCGCTCAGAGTTGTGCTCGACAAAAGCCGGTTCATGTCCTTCTACGACAAGATTAGAGCGGAAACGAGACATGGGAACCGGCGTCTCCCCCTTACTCTCCAATGTTTTATTCAAACTTGATAGTGAAGCGTATGTGGTCACCAAAACCGGATAACCATCAGCAAAATACGTGGTATTTTTGGCTCCGTTTGTATGATTATCACTGACCAGGCGTTCAAAGGTTTGTGCCATACGAACCAGACTCAATTTCTGTCCTCGCCACTCGCCCAATGCAGCGGTTAACCAATCAGAAACAGCTTGCCCCTCATCCAATACCTGACATTCGCTTTTCCATACTCTGGCATCGCGTTGTCGATTTTTCGAATAAACAAGAGGAACTAATATCTCTGACATTTCAGGGTGTGACAATATCAGGTGTTCGTCGGTTAAAAACGTGGTGATTTTTGCCATTGTTGGCACATTTCGTTGGGTAACAAACAAACCGTCTTCGTTGACAACCATCCAAAATCGGTCCCATTTAAGACCTTGCTCAGTGAGCTCAGCACTCTTAACACTTATCCCTTGTAACGACTTTACCGGATATATATTGATCTCTGCCAACGTAGCCATGTGATATCTGTACCTAGTTATATAAACGCCTTATCATATACAGATATCAAAGATAACCAAACGGAAATTAGTATAAAATCACTCTATATTTCGCCGACATGCTCTGGGTTAAGACGTGACCTCAATGAGTTTCTTTTCAAACAAACGCAGACTCTCTGCAGATTTAAATTGAATGTCATACTTGCCATGAAACATCAACGTCATTTCTACATCTTTAAAATTTAGAAAACAGTGGTAGCCATCAAAATCTGTCCAGGCCGTAAGTCCGGAATATTCGTAACGGCCTGAAGTAAGCTTGCCATTTTTGCAAACTAGGTCGTAAGCCAATAAACATCGTTTTAGATCAATACTGTTTTTCATAATTAGTGTCCGACTACTTTCCATCAAAACAAATTAAAGTAAGCTAATCCCCCAAATGTATGGTTTTGCACTCTAACCAAGGGAGAATCAATATATTTAGCAGAATGGATATCCGCGTATGCCATGAAAAAATTAACTATGTGTTTGCCTTTTTGCCAGCGTACATTAGTACTTAGTCGGTACCCTGCATCCCCGCCTTTTGCCTTATATGCTCTTCGGCTTTCGGTCACATCGTTGTCCTTAACGCCGTAAAAATAGTCCGCATACGCATCTGAAACATATTCTTGTTTTACTCGAACCAACCAGTTAAGCCGCCCTGAAAAAACCGGGGTTGACCACTGCCGCCTAACGACGACCGTCGGGCTGCTGCTAAAATCCAGACCAGTTAAAGATAAGGTACGTGCTTCTCTGAAATTTAGATCAACAAAAATGGCATTGGGACTAGTTTCATCACCAGATAGGTAATACTTAAGACTGGGGCCATACTCAAATACGGCTTCTATGTCATCCATGCCTTTTCTGGCTTCATTGTCATCACTGTCGACAGGCAATGCTCCAGATAAACTTAACGAAAGATACCAATTTTCAGTGTTGAATAATTTACCTGTGATGCCACCCTGTCCTACTTTTAGTTTCGGGCTATCGTAAGTAATGTAAGGAATCGGTAATAAGAAACTTCTGGACTCATCCGAACCTATGTAATGCGGAATATTCTGTCCAGCTGCAACTCCAACACCAAACGTCCACCCAGACTTTTGTGGATCGGTTGCCTGATCCAGCTCACAATCAAACACCTGAGTAACGTCACAGTTTGCTGCATCCGCGGCATAAGAAAAGACAGGTGCTAATACACCTAAAAACAATAATATTCTCAACAACCCAATTTCCACCCTAAACGCTCACCGATACTACGATCATCAATAACAGCCACTCATTGTAATACCTATTTATGATGATTAAATGATGTTAGCCAACACAATTTTCTTTGTTCCAGTTACAGACCGTAACAAGGCTGATTTTCTTTCTTGTAAGCGTAAACACCTAATCTAGAGAAAGAAATTTACAATTTAGCCAACTAATGCGCTGGTGATTATCCAAATAACAATTAAAGTAAATATTGAGCCACTATGGTTATGACTTATTCGTAGGTAACCAATGAATACAATAATCAGTACATTGTTAGTTGTTTTTACAACCTTTTTGGTTTGGCTTATTTATCAAAGAGGTACGGGAAATCCAGTTTCCTTAGTGAAAATAGTTGAAGGAATTCCCTATGGGGACAAGTTAGGGCACTTTTTACTTTTTGGTAGTTTTACTTTTTTGGCCATTTTGTCGTCACGATTCCATCGTCTCCAAATACGTCCAAAGAACTTTGTCTACAGTGTCAGTGTATTTATTTTTGTAACCTTAATACTTGAAGAATGCAGCCAAATATTCTTAGATACTCGCACGTTTGAATTTTTAGACATCTGCGCCAATACACTTGGCATTGTATTTTTCAGCTTGATGGCAAAAATGATAGAGCCATTTGTTAACAATAAACAATTATTAGCAGACAACAAGGAAAGTACATGAAGTACAAATATCGCCAATCCCATCATAAAGAGTATGTTGGCGATGAACATGGCGATCTATATCTAAATCACCTAAAGTATTTTGAGTTTCATTCCTACCCTGGAGAGAAACTTCATCGCTATTGGGCAGTAGGTTGCATGTTATTACTGCTTTTTAAGATAGATGATCTATTTGAAGCCCATTTCCTTTATGGCATGTTTGGCATTTATCTATTTTATCTCGCTATTTTTACCCACTACCTGCTGATAAAAAAGATTTGCCGATATAAAGGGTATTTCCTTTACCCTAATTCTTTTGTCCGTTTTTTCAAAAAAAGGAAAAAGTCCGTCGACGTGCCTTCATTTAACAATTAACAGACTGTTTAATCTAAATAGATATGCTCCGCATTAGAAAACAGTGACTTGGCATACTCTCCAACTTCATTAACCGTCACTTTGGGCAACAATAGATCCAGGTTTTTTCCATTATTCATAACCAAAGATACACAACGGTGTGCTATTTTAATCTGCTTCACATCAGTTTTTCTTACCGCTTTTCCACGCAGACTTAACAGTCGTGAAAGTGGAAGATCTCGACAAAACACCCACTCGCCTTCATCATTTAGAACATGTTTAGCATGGTTAAACCGCTTTGAACGATTTGCCACGATAAAAACCAATACGATAACCCATAAACCAATAAATACTGGGTAATCGATCATATGTTACTCCTACGTTTTTTCTTCAATTTGATCATCATTTTGCATTGCCCACATTTTCGCATAACGACCGCCAAGTTGTAACAGTTCTGTGTGATTACCCTGCTCAACAACTTCCCCGTGATGCATGACTATGATGGCGTCGGCATCCACTACCGTTGATAATCTATGAGCAATAACTAGCGAGGTATGGCCTTTAGCAATTTCTTTTAACGCAGACAATATGGCTTGTTCAGAGCCTGAATCTAAAGAGGAAGTCGCTTCGTCAAATACCAGAATAGGTGGTCGTTTTAAAATTGTCCGCGCAATAGCTACACGTTGTTTCTCACCCCCTGAGAGTTTCAGTCCTCGCTCTCCAACAACCGTTTTTTCCTTCTCAGGCAACGATTTTACAAACCCTTTCAAGTGAGCAAGTTCTATTGCCTGCCAAACCTCTTCATCACTCGCTCCCGGTTCGCCATAACGGACATTCTCGAACAATGTATCGTTAAATAACACAGTGTCCTGCGGAACAATGCCTATCTGCTTTCGAAGTGAGTGTTGACTTACACCTTGAATATTCTGGCCATCAATAAGAATTTTTCCGCCAGTCAAATCGTAAAAACGAAACAGCAACTTAACCAATGTCGATTTGCCCGCACCACTTTCGCCTACTACCGCGACTTTTTGCCCAGGTTCGATATTAAAACTCACGTCTTTTAGGATGTTACGTTCCGGATTATACGAAAACTGCGCCTGTTGAAAGCTAATCTGTCCTTGGTTAATTTTTAAGGTCTTTGCCTCAGGTCTATCTTGTATTTTAGGAATGCGACGTAAGAGAGCAAACATCTGCTCGATATTAGCCAATGACCCTTTTATTTCCCGGTATACAAAACCCAAAAAATTCAAAGGCATAAAGAGCTGCATCATGAAGGCATTGATCAATACAAAGTCCCCCAACGTCATTTCTTTTTTTACGACTCCCTGCGCGGCCAGCATTAACATGGACGTCATCGCGATGGCGATAATTAAAGACTGCCCGGCGTTTAACCCAAACAAAGTTAAACGATTTTTACGTCTTGCTTGTTCCCAGCTTGCCAAATCCGTGTCGTAACGTTTTGCCTCATATTTTTCATTGTTAAAGTATTTGACCGTTTCGTAATTTAACAAACTGTCGATGGCTCTAGAGTTACTGTTACTGTCAGCTACATTGGCCTCACGAACATATTTAGTGCGCCACTCTGTTGCAATAGCAGTGAATGCGACGTAACAAACTATGGATACAAAGGTAATTGCTGCGAAACTGAATCCATAATTGTAAAAGAAAATAATCACCACAAACAAAATTTCTAAAATGGTTGGCACGATATTGAATACCATAAACCGCATTAAAAAACTGATGCCTGTCGTGCCCCGCTCCATATCACGAGATAGCCCACCGGTTTGCCGATTTAAGTGAAAATCCAAATCCAAATTATGTAAGTGGTTAAAGAGTTTGAGCCCGATGCGTCTCATCGCCCTTTCCGTCACTCGACCAAATAAGGTATCGCGCACTTCACCCAAAATAACATTTAAAAAACGCACCGCCCCATAGGCCAGAACCAGACTTACCGGAACTGCTACAATGGCGACAGCGGGTTGGTCAACTTTATCCAGATGATCGACAACATGTTTAAGCACAAACGGCATTCCAACACTGGCGACCTTTGCCAATACAAGACAAACCAAGGCCAGAATAACTCTGGTGCGATGCTCCAATAAGTAGGGAATTAGTGATTTTAGAGATTGCCAAGAGAACTCAGAGACAGGTTCATCCGGCATATAACGCATTCTTCTCAATGATATTCCTCAGTAGGCTTGGTTATCTCAATATGGTCATGCAACTGATTAAAATCAACGTAAACTGGCTTTTTGTTACATGCGGTTGGCAATTGAACGTCCACATGGGACAATATTCGATTAACTATTGTTTTATCTGGTATTAGTCATCCGCGTGAGTTCTGAAACCTTATTATCTACACACAGCCTGACATGCATTCGTGAAGAACGTATTTTATTTGAGCACCTGTCTTTTAGTGTCAATGCAGGTGACATCATTCAAATAGAAGGCCCGAATGGCGCAGGAAAAACCAGCCTTATGAGAATACTCGCCGGGTTATCCATGCCTTATGACGGAAATGTCAATTTTCTAGACAGGGATATTTTTCAGGATAAAGAGTTTTACCATCAGGAGCTGTTATATCTAGGCCATAAGGCAGGTGTAAAAGATGAACTGACGGCGACGGAAAACTTGGAGTTTAACCTGGCTTTACACGGTATGCCCGCTAACGAAGCGGAGAATACACTACAAGAGGTAAATCTACTGGGATTTGAAGACGCATTTGCCTCTCAGTTGAGTGCAGGTCAACATAGGCGCATCTCTCTAGCCAGACTCTGGCAAAGCCGCCACAAAATTTGGATCTTAGACGAACCTTTCACCGCCATCGATAAAGCGGGTGTAACAAAATTAGAAGCCTTATTCATGCAACATGCTGACCGAGGCGGTTGTATCATCTTGACCACGCATCAGGACCTCATTTTATGTGCCGATCGTGTCAAAAAACTCAAACTCGAATATCGCTTTTTTTAGGTAAATAATAACAGTGTCTCAAGTATCCTATTTTGCCGTTTTCACATTGATTCTTCGCAGAGAACTAAAACTAGCGCTGCGCCACAAGGATGACATTTTTAATCCTTTGTTGTTTTTTATCATCGTATGTACCCTATTTCCATTAGGCATAGGACCTGAGAGCAATATCCTGAGCCGAATTGCTCCGGGTGTGATCTGGGTTGCCGCACTTCTTTCTACCTTGTTATCGTTAGATCGTTTATTCAAAAGTGATTATGCCGATGGCTCTTTAGAGCAAATGTTATTAACGCCTCACCCAACATTTCTGCTGGTTTTTGCCAAAGTATTTGGCCACTGGCTTCTTACTGGGTTGCCACTAATTCTGATAGCCCCAATACTAGCCGTTAGTTTGCACTTACCACCAAATGCTTTTGAAGCCCTGATGTTAACCTTGTTATTAGGCACGCCTGTGTTGAGTTTCATAGGAGCTATTGGGGCCGCATTGACCGTTGGCGTTAAAAAAGGTGGCGTGTTGTTAAGTTTATTAGTTCTTCCGCTTTACATTCCCGTATTAATTTTTGCGACAAGTGTCATAGATACTGCGGTTATGAATTTACCTTTTGGCGGCCAACTTGCTATCATAGGCGCCTTTTTAGTCGGCGCATTAACGCTGGCCCCGTTTGCAATTAGTTCAGCTTTGAAAGTGAGTACCAATTAATGTGGAAATGGTTACATCCATATGCCAATCCTGAAACCAGTTACCAGTTAACCACGCGCCTAATTCCTTGGTTTGCAATAGTAAGTGCCGTACTTTTGACCATTGGCATGATCTGGGCGCTGTTATTTGCCCCAGCTGACTACCAGCAAGGCGAAAGTTTTCGAATTTTTTATATTCATGTACCTAGCGCCAGTTTGTCTATGGGCATATATGTGGGTATGGCCATCGCTGCGCTCAGCAGTATTGTTTGGCAGTTGAAACTGGCGGACGCGGCCGTTGCTGCCATTGCACCTGTTGGTGCCGTTTTCACGGCAATCGCCTTGATAACGGGAGCCGCCTGGGGCAAACCCATGTGGGGCACCTATTGGATATGGGACGCCCGGCTCACAACTGAGCTTATTTTATTGTTTTTATATCTCGGCGTGATCGCTTTAAATAATGCCTTTGAAGACAAATCCATGGGCGCAAAAGCGGCTGGTATTCTTGCTATGGTTGGGGTGATAAACATACCAATCATCAAATACTCGGTTGAGTGGTGGAACACCCTGCACCAAGGCGCGACGGTCAGTAAACTAGGTAAACCCGCCATGAGCATGGACATGTTTTATCCATTCGTCTTTTGCTTTTTGGGATTCGCGTTTTTGACAGCCGTGATCATATGTATGCGATTTAAAACGGAAATTCTGTTACGTAACAGCATGCGACCTTGGGTCAAGGAACTCGTCACCGCTGAGGAGGTCAAATAATGCAGTTCGATAGTTTTGATGCCTTTTGGGACATGGGCGGATATGGATTTTACGTTTGGTTATCTTATGGCTTAACCGTTTTGTTATTAGTGTTATTAGTTTGGTTTAGTCAGCAAGGACACAGTAAAGCCAAAAAACAAATTGCGAAAAAGTTGCAACGAGAGGCGCGTTTAAAGGCTGCCGCCAAACTGCAAAAACAGCAAAATTCAGAGGTAGTAAATGAATCCACGTCGTAAAAAAAGATTAACCATTGTCACGGTCGTCATTGCGGGCTTAAGTGCCGTTATCGGCTTAGTATTGTATGCATTAAGCCAGAATATAGATTTATTTTATACGCCCTCTGAAATCCATTTTGGTAAAAAAGAAACCGGCGTAAAACCACAGGTTGGTCAACGTTTGGATATCGGCGGTATTGTGGTGCCAGGTAGTGTAGTTCGGGATCCTAATAGTCTCGAAGTGAGCTTCAAACTGAGTGACATGAAAACCCCACTCGTTTTTAACGACGACGATCCTATGGTGACAGTGCAGTACACCGGAATATTGCCGGACCTGTTTCGAGAAGGCCAAGGCATAGTGGCTCAAGGTAAACTTAGCGATAAGTTTATTGTGGCCGCGACGGAAGTTTTGGCGAAACATGACGAAAACTACATGCCAAAAGCCATTGCAGAAAGTGCTGGCGAAAAACACCAAAAATTACAGTACAACCAGGAGCAGCTTAGCTCAGATAATTAATCCGACTATTAAGATACGGAAGTCGTTGGAATTTAAATAAATATTGTTAGAATCTGGCTGGACAGACCAAACTCGTTATTAAGGTTAAATTGATCATATGGGCATGATGTTCATTGGAATTGTTGTCACCGTTATTTCTCTGATCGCGTACGTTACTTATCGGCGCCTTCAACAAGAAAAAGCAGAAACAGCAAAATTAATGTCACTGAACAACACAGTGAAACAAACTCAAGAAAGGTATAAGAATGTCGTTGGTGAATTAGCAAGTGCCAGCCTCGTCAATACCGACACTCGAAGAAAGTTGATCACTGTGGTAAATAACTATTTTGTTTTCCAGCCCGTAAATGCTATCAACCTCGCACATCTGACTGACTTAGCCGACGTATTTGTACACGCTATTGAAGGCCATTATGCGGAACCTAAAGTATCGGACGAAAGGTTGACTGAGATTTTGACCGCTTTGGCAAGTGCAATTCCGGAAAGCACACGTGATTTTTCCAGTAACTATTACCTCAACTACGCACCAGGCCTGTTTTTTGAGTTTGCCAATCAAGTGAAGGATGACATTCACGAGCCGGTTCCTGAAGAAGAATCAACAGTAGAATTAGAAGCACTTTCGGAAGATGGTTCTGAGGAATCCGTTAATGATAACGAACCGGAAGAACAAGCAACACCCAAAGCAGAATAATCAATGAGTCGGAAGTGCTAGGAAAAAAAGTTAAGCTGACTTAAAACAATAAAACCCCGAGCCCGATTAAATAAAATATCCATTTAGTATCATTCACCCCATATGAATTTCATCAGCAATAAGCGCTGCACATACTGTTAAGCCAAAACGCTTAAGTGTGATGAAAGCGAAATTGCACTATAATTGCCAAATTACGAAATAACGGTTGTAACCATGACAGATAAACGTTTCATAACATCACAAGAATTATTAGAAGACTCTTTCAAGCTCGCGCACAAGGTGTTTGAAGATGGCTTTCGTCCAGACTTCATCATTGGCATTTGGCGTGGTGGCGCTCCAATCGGTATCGCTGTGCAAGAGTACTTTGACTTTAAACAAGTAGAAACCGACCATATCGCAGTTCGTACTTCTTCTTATTATGGTATTGGTAAGCAGTCAAAAGAGATAAAAGTCCATGGCTTACATTACCTAATTGAAAATGCTAATGCTGGCGATTCTTTACTCATTGTTGATGATGTTTTTGACTCTGGTCGCAGTATTGATGCTTTGATTAAGCAGATCAAAAAATTGTCTCGTTTGAACACACCAAAAGACATTCGCATCGCTTGCCCTTGGTACAAACCCAAAAACACTCAGGTGGATATAGTACCGGACTATTTCATTCAGAAAAGTGATGAGTGGTTAGTTTTCCCACATGAGCTATCAGGCCTTTCGGCAGAAGAGATCATCGAAGGTAAAACCGAACTGGCCAATATTAAAGATATATTGGTTTAGATTTCCAGATAACTATAAAGAAGGGAGCCTAGGCTCCCTTTTTCGTACATCGTTGAAAGCTCACTAGATTCTCTAATCTACAAATACAATTTTGGCGATAAACAGAACCGTCAAAAACCACACACTCTTAGAGATTTGATCTACCTTGCCGCACAGAGCTTTAGTAAAGGTATACGTGATAAACGCCAGAGTGATGCCGTGGGCAATGGAAAACGTCAGAGGCGTGAATAACAATACCACAGTCACAGGTGCCGCTTCGGTTATGTCTTCCCAGTCAATCTCCTTCAAACTGAATAACATCAAAATGGCCACATAAAATATCGCACCTGCCGTCGCATAAACAGGGATCATACTGGCAAGAGGCGCAAAAAAGATGGCCAGTACAAACAAAATACCTACGACCACCGCAGTTAAACCAGTTCGGCCCCCTGCAGCAACACCAGAGGCACTTTCGATGTAACTGGTTGTTGTAGACGTTCCCAACGCCGCACCTGATAATGTCGCTATCGAATCACTCGACAACGCTTTGCCAAGACGCTCAACTTCACCTTTTTCGTTGGTTAAGCCCGCGCGTTGTGTTACCGCAATCAAGGTTCCTGATGTATCAAACAAATCGACAAACAAGAATGCAAATACCACACTTAACATGGAAAGCTCTAAAGCGGCTGATAAATCCATTTGCATAAAGGTTGGTGCCAGAGAAGGTGGTGCAGAAACGATACCAGTGTATTCAATGTCACCCACGACCAAACCGATTACGGTCATAATCAAAATAGCCAACATGACGGCTGCTGGCATATTACGAGCGGTAAATGCAGCAACCAAGAAAAAGCCTACGATGCTCATCAATGGAACAAACTCTGTGATGTCACCCAATGCCACGAGCGTTGCTGGATTTCCAACTATGATGCCCGCGTTTTTCAGTGCAATCAGCGCTAAAAATGAACCAATACCTGTAGCGATACCGAGCTTTAACGTCCTTGGAATGGCGTTTATTATCCATTCTCGAACCTTCAGCAAACTTAGTAATAGAAATACGACACCAGACAAAAATACAGCGCCTAACGCAGCTTGCCATGAATAACCTTGTCCAAGTACTACACCATATGTAAAAAAGGCGTTAAGCCCCATACCTGGAGCCAAAGCAATTGGGTAATTAGCGATAAAGCCCATAATGAAGCAGCCTATTGCCGCGGCCAAACAGGAAGCTACGAATACAGCGCCACTGTCCATGCCGGCATCCGCCAGAATTGTTGGGTTAACAAAAATAATATAGGCCATGGTCAGGAACGTAGTAAGACCCGCCATAATTTCCGTTTTTACGTTCGTTCCATGCTCTGACAACTTGAAAAGCTTTTCTAACATTAATTTTCTCTCTGGCAAAAATTGCCAAACATGGTAATAAAATACGTCGAAATTTTCATCCTCTAATTGCCAAAAACCGACTACGCTTTACAATGCGCGGATTAAAATTTATCGCAATCAAAGAGATAGACATTATGGTCAGAAAACTTTTACCACTTTCCTTATTACTTGCTTTTTCTTCGTCTATTCAGGCCAAAACCATTTGGTCGGATTACAGTTTAACTTACCTTAATGGCAGTAATTACGAAGTAGGCGATGACGAAAAACAAGTGTGGACCTTCGAATATGCCAGCGGCACGTCATGGGGCGATACTTTCATGTTTTTTGATCGTTTAGAATCCGACGACGGTTCATTTGAAACATACGGTGAGTTTTCTCCTCGTATTAAACTTACCGAATTCAAAGCGGGTGTATTCAAGAATCTTTATTTTGCGCCATCGGTAGAAATGGGCCCAACCAATAACTACTTATGGGGCGTCAGTACGGACGTCGTATTACCACACTTTAAATTTATGAAATTAAGCTTTTACGCTCGTGATAATGGTAATGGAGACGGCAGCTTTCAAACTACATTGAGCTGGGCAGTTCCAATTGGGCCGTTCACCTATGACGGCTTCATTGATTATGCGACAGGCGCAGATAACGTAGATGTGGGTGGAGCCTTGGTGGATAGAGAAACTCAGATGAACTTTACTTCTCAGCTTAAATACGACCTTGCTCCGCATTTTAATTTGGATAATCGCCTTTTTGTAGGCATCGAATATGTATTCTGGAACAACAAATTTGGTATTAAGGACTCCCCGGCTTTCAAAACAGACGAACGTAATGCCAATTTGCTAGTGAAGTATCACTTCTAAACTCATGAGAGACATCATTGTCTATTCGCCGACATTATGGCGGCATTCCAGAATCGTCTGAGCGATATCTGGAATCCATAGCCAAACACTCAATTAGTTGAACTACTTAAATCTGTTACAAGCCTCAACTGGATCCCCAATATCGCTGGGGCGATTTGAGGATGACGCCAACAGGGATGTTGGTGTGTCGCGCTCACAGGGATGTGAAGGAGCGACCGCCGAAGGGATGAAGGTGTGTCGCGATCACAGGGATGTGAAGGAGCGACCACCTCCCCCGTCATTCCAGAATCGCCCCAGCGATATGTGGAATCCAGTTTTAGAGCACTATTGTCCATATTGTGGAACTATGACACCTTGCTCTATTAGTATCCATGACAAAAGCCAGAAACAAAAAAGGTGAGTACAAGCTCACCTTTTCTAATTCTATATTTTCTTCAGCTATTACTTATCTAACTGAGGACCTGCAGCTACAAGAGATTCACCTTCTTCGTTGTCAGTGAACTGAACGAAGTTTTGGATGAATTTACCAGCTAAGTCTTCTGCTTTCACTTGCCACTCATCAGCATTTGGATATGTGTCACGTGGGTCAAGGATACCGCTGTTCACACCTTCTAGTTCAGTAGGTACTTCTAAGTTAAATACCGGGATAGATTTAGTCGGTGCATTTTCAATTGAACCGTCTAGGATGCGGTCGATGATTGCACGAGTATCTTTAATAGAGATACGTTTGCCGCTGCCGTTCCAACCAGTGTTAACCAAGTAAGCTTCTGCGCCTGATGCATTCATACGCTCTACTAACACTTCTGCGTATTTAGTTGGGTGAAGCGTCAAGAACGCTTTACCAAAACAAGAAGAGAAGGTAGGTACTGGCTCTGTGATACCACGTTCAGTGCCAGCTAGTTTCGCTGTGAAACCAGATAGGAAGTGGTACTTTGTTTGTGCGTCAGTTAACTTAGAAACCGGAGGCAAAACGCCAAACGCGTCAGCAGTTAAGAAGATAACCTTGTTCGCGTGACCTGCTTTAGAAACTGGCTTAACAATGTTCTCGATATGATAAATTGGGTAAGAAACACGTGTATTCTGTGTTACAGAGCCGTCTGTGAAATCAATTTTACCGTTTTCGTCTACCGTAACGTTTTCTAACAATGCATCACGACGGATAGCATTAAAAATGTCTGGCTCACTTTCTTTATCAAGGTCGATAGTTTTTGCATAACAACCACCTTCGAAGTTAAATACGCCATCGTCATCCCAACCGTGCTCATCGTCACCGATTAACTGACGTTTAGGGTCAGTAGAAAGTGTTGTTTTACCAGTACCAGAAAGACCGAAGAAAATCGCAACATCGCCTTCTTCGCCTACGTTTGCAGAACAGTGCATCGATGCCATGCCTTGCAGAGGTAGGTAGTAGTTCATCATTGCGAACATGCCTTTTTTCATTTCACCGCCGTACCAAGTACCGCCGATGATCTGCATTTTTTCAGTCATGTTGAACACAGTGAACACTTCAGAGTTCAAACCTTGTTCTTTCCAGTTCGGGTTGCTGGTTTTAGAACCATTCATAACTACAAAATCAGGTTCGCCGTAGGTCTCTAACTCTTCTTCAGTAGGACGGATGAACATGTTTTTAACGAAGTGTGCTTGCCACGCTACCTGGGTAATGAAACGTACTTTCAAACGAACTTTTTCGTTTGCACCACAGAAAGTATCTACAACATAAAGACGAGAATTAGATAGCTGAGTTGTAACCAAACCTTTTAGGTCCGTCCAAACTTCAGGTGATACAGGTTTGTTGTCGTTAGGCGCAGACTCAGAGTTCCACCACATAGTGTCACGAGTCGTGTCGTCCATTACGATGAATTTGTCTTTAGGTGAACGACCTGTGAAGATACCCGTTCTTACGTTAACCGCACCTAGTTCAGTTACGACACCTTGCTCAAAACCTTCCAGTTCAGGATTAGTTTCGTCAGCAAAAAGCTGTTCATACGAAGGATTGTGAACAACTTCAGTTACATCAGTGATGCCGTATTGCGTTAAGTCGATAGTTTTAGCCATTAAAGTTCACCCGAACACTAGTTAAAGTTAAGTAAGCGTTTATAAGTCGGTCAATGTGACGACCCACTTAAAGAAAATAAGTCAGACTTAAGTTTAGTTGCTACCGTTATCAGTTGAGAATTTTTGTCTCAAAGCTAACGTACAAAAACAAAAAAATTCTTTAAGTCATGGTTATGAGGCGCGCATTCTAACGCAATTGTTGATTTTTTTGTAGTCAAAACTGAAAGTTTTACAAAGAACTTTCAGGAATGGTTTTATAGGTTTGAAATATAAGGGAAATAAGTCGACAAAACGACTTACAAAAAAAGCCCCTAAAGGGCTTTGAATGAGCTAAGTGGTACGACAAGACATACGCTAATTCGCTTGGAAAGAACTTGCTAATATGTCTACGCGCTTATCGGAACTGATTTATACGTAGCGGCATCATAAATGCAGTACAAGTGCGCTAGCCCACCTAAAATAGCAGGGATAATCAATACGGCCATAAAATAACAGACACCAACAAAAACAAATATGAGGACTGCGGCCATAAAACGCCCTTGAATAAGATAACCCAATCCAGGAATAAAGAAGTTACACAACGCCGCAATGACGTTGCCCGTTGAACCTTGTCCAGACATTAGCTGACCTCCTTAGGTTGCGCATCCATTACTAACGGCAACATGACTTTGGCTTTTAATCCGCCATGTTCACGATTTTCCAACATGACTAATCCTTTGTGCATATCCACTATCTTTTTGATAATTGCCAAACCCAGACCACTGCCTTCCCCGCCACGAGCCGCATCGCCTTGTGTAAACGGCTCAAACAAACGTTCCAGATCTTTTTCAGGGATACCGGGCCCACTATCTGCAACTTCAAACCAGACTTGACGCTTTTCCAAATCAAAAGATGTATTCACCAGAATATTGCCGTCTGAATACCGTAAAGCGTTTTCGACCAAATTACCGATCACGCGTTTAATGGCTACAGGCCGCATTAAAAACTCGGGTAAATTCGCCGCCAAATTTAAATCAAATACACGGTTTTTGTTCAAATGCTCTGAATCCGCCACATCCTGAATCAAATTGTTCAAATTAGCCGGTTCCATCTCTTCTAATTTATGGTGACGAATGAACTCCATAAATTGGTCAATAATGGCGTTCATATCCTCGATGTCATTGACTATGCCGTCCTTCAAGAACTCGTCGGACTCACTCATCATTTCCGTGGCCAATCGAATTCTGGTTAATGGCGTACGTAAATCGTGACTTACCCCAGCCATTAACAAACTACGATCTTTTTCCAGTTGTTGAATGCCCGCCGACATGTGGTTAAAGGCACGAGTCACCGCGGTGATCTCTTCAGACCCGCGTTCTTGCAATCTTTCAGGAAACTCACCTCGTCCCACTTCTTCCGCCGCATGTTGCAACGCTTTTAATGGCCTATTGAGTTGTCTGGCAAAAAACCAGCCGCCCGCGACACTCAGAATACCAATCACGACCAAATAGATAACAAGCGGTGAAAAGCTCTTCTGCTCAAAACCATCAAGCGGGATTTTTACCCAATAATCTGGTGCTTGGGGCGGCCTTACCCAGAAAAAACTTCGTTCATTCTGGGAAATTCTAACTTCTGCTGGCCCACCTAACTCACGTGACATCTGTTCAGAAAAGTATGGATAACGAGGCGCATTATTTAATCCCTGCCATTCTGCTTCTCGTTGAGTTAATACCTCAATATTTGTGGCTTCAATAAAGTCTCGGGATAACTCGGCTGGAATCCGATAACCCTTTTCTTCACCAATGAAAAGCACCTTCACCTGATTGGCCATCAGAATATTGATCTGTTGATACGTAGGCTCAAATAGATAAACAATCACAACCAGATAAGAAACAATCTGGTTTATCAATAATAACGAACCGACTAAAAATACAGTTTGGCCAAAGGCACTTCGAGGTAATAATTTCATAACTACAACAACTCCGTTATTACGCCATTGACCAAAACTTTAACAATGCATTGCAGATAACGTATTACCCTTTACCATCAGGAATAAATACGTAACCTACACCCCAAACCGTTTGAATGTATCTAGGTTTGGTATGATCTTCTTCTATCATCTTGCGCAAACGACTGACCTGAACATCGATGCTGCGCTCTAATGCGGAATAGTCTCGGCCTCTTGCCATATTCATTAATTTATCTCTGGACAATGGTTCACGAGCATGACTGATCAAAGCCTTCAGAACGGCAAACTCGCCACTGGTTAATGGCATAACCTCATCACCATGATGCATTTCGCGTGTAGCCAAATTCAGAGAAAACTCGCCAAACTCCACCACTTCTTCTTCAATAGTTGGCGCACCAGGTACTTCTTTGGTTTTTCTACGCAGAATGGCTTTTATGCGCGCTAATAATTCGCGTGGGTTAAAAGGTTTTGGTAAATAATCGTCTGCGCCAAGTTCAAGACCAATAATTCGGTCTACCTCGTCCCCTTTTGCAGTTAACATTACAATAGGAATTTGATTATCATTTTGACGCAACCGACGGCAAATGGACAAACCATCTTCACCCGGTAACATCAAATCTAAAACAATTAAATGGAAATTTTCACGCTCTAACAGACGATCCATCTGCTCTGAATTTGCCGCGCTTCGGACTATATAACCTTGCTCGGTTAAATAACGCTCCAACAAGCTGCGTAACCGCATGTCATCATCAACTACTAAGACTTTTGTGGTTTCTTGTTCCATCTTCATAAACTCAAATTCTTTCTACCTAAATCGAATATAAAAGAAAAAGCTAAGAATGCCAAAAGGTTAATTGTGTAGGGTTGTTACAAAAGGTTTCCTGACAAGCAAGTGTAAAGATTTGAACAAAATTGAATTTTTATGGGTGCTCATATAACATCCTGTACCTAAAGTTTATCAAGGAAGACCGTCCATGAAATTTCACATTTTGATTATCCTTCTTACCTTACTACTTTCGGGTTGCGGCGGCAGTACTGACGAGACGGATTTAAGCCCCATAAAAAACGAATCAGAGCAAACAAATAACGACTCTACTGATTCTACTGATTCAGTTCAGGAAGAACCAAATAATCAACCACCTTCAATTACGCTTAGCAATACTGAAGGTCACGTTAACACTGTATTGGAGTATAACGCGCAAGTTGAAGATACCGATGGTCACATAGTCAATTATCTTTGGAAGCAGGAAACAGGAACAAGTGCAGATTTTAGTTTTGAGGACAACTTATTAACGGTTACCTTGCCGATGGTTGAAGAATCCGAAGACTTAATTTTTTCTCTATCAGTCACCGACAATGAAGGTGTCACGACTACAGAAACCATGACTATTACTGTAAAACTGCTAGCGGAGAATCTGAGTCCTAAAATATTTTTAAATGATCTTACTGGTGTGGAAAAAAGCGCCATTCAGCTAATCGCTCAAGCACTTGACCAAGACGGTGAAATTGTAAGTTACCACTGGCAACAAATATCTGGAACTGCCGTCGAGATTGACACTTCAGCGCAATCACAAACCATCACTTTGCCTAGTATTCATGAGAATGAAGAATTGACGTTCTTGCTAACCGTCACCGATGATGATGGCGCAACATCGCAATCTGAAGTCATTGTTGTAGTCGAAACGATTGCAGGAGAGCTTAGTTTATTAGGCAAAGTACAGGTGGCGGGTGCAGACACTGGTCATTTTATAGTAGAAGCACACGTTGGCGACGCAGTGTTTAACACCAAGACGGGTACTGATGGTTCATATTCGCTAGAAATTAATGCTGATGAAAATAATAAAGACGAGCTTATTTTTATTTATGCCAGAGCAGAACACCTAAACAGCATCATTAAACTCGGTTCCGTAACACAAACATATACCGAGCTATTTTCGCAAATAGACGAAGCTCACAGTATAGACTCTTCGATTGTTAAATCGCTTAAAGTTACAGAAAAGTCTACGGCAGCCCTGACACTTATACGCAATGAAACCGAGTTGTTACCTCTTACGTTTGATAAATATGAGCAGGCTTATCAGCAATTAGACTTAGCCCAATTATTTGACCTAACCATCTTGAATAACTTTCTGGTTAGCACCGCATTACAGCCTGAGTCCGACAGCAAAACAGAGATACTTGACCGACTACCAGAAGGCTTTTCTAACACTCTGGATGGGTTTGACAGTTTTGAATTAGTAGAAAACTTAATAGGTCATTATCGTTATGTGAGTCTTGGTAAACCTTGGAGTGAGGCGGAAGAGAACTACTTAACTTCTGGTAATGAAGATAAGAACATAGAGACTCACTTGCCTCTGCTTTTCACTCATTCAACGAATCGTATAACGCTTAACCCTGACGGTACTGGTATTTATCAGAACTGGGGCGCGTCTGACATTAACTGGACTAAAAATGGAGAACGGATAGATTTAACGTTTAATGATCACGGTACCACCTATCAAGATCCTAGAACTAAGGTGATACATGGCCCAGTGATCAATGCTCAGTTATCTGTATTAATGAAAAATAACACCTCTGTTTACCTTCACATTGAGCGAACGCATGTGGATATCCTCTACGGTGGCAATAGTGTTGGACAGCCTTTAAGAATAGCGTTTAAGTCTGGCGATTTTCTTCTATCACCACAAAGCATTATTCAAATGGACACGCCCTATTTGATTACTTTCTTAGATAGAAATCGGCCGGAAATAAACACTTATCATCGCAGTGGAACTGATGGTCTAGAATTGAAATATGTGACTTTTACAACAAACTCAGACTCTCAAAAATCTGGTTCAATGCAGATAACCTTAGATACTTTAGATGACCGTCAAAACCCCGTTAAAACTGAGCTATCCGGAAACTGGTCAATTGCAGACAACATATTAACCTTGAACTATGGTGAGCAAACAATTGATATTGAGATTAAAGGGGTAGATAAGACAGACGGCAGGTACGATCTATCCGTAGTAGCTAATGCGACTGATCAACCAACTGAAATTTACCGAAGCGGCGGCATGTTAACCAAACAAATTGCCGAAGATTCAATCAATTTAGAGTTCATCACGTCTAGAACTTTTAACTATCCTCAAGATGAAGACGATCCCCATTTTTATCAATGGTTCGAATTTAATGAAGATGGATCCATGGCCTACATTTTCGCAAGGGATTATGACCAAAATGGTGTCATAGATGAAACTGACGAGGAGTTATTTGGCGTAAGACTTGTGACTGGCATTTGGTCGATGGAAGAAAATCAGTTAACGTTTATTCGCCATACAAAAAATGGAAGAAGTAGCCCAAGTACATGTATTAGCGACTCTTTGAGCCCGGATTTAAGCGATGATTGTGTAGCTCTTGCTTCAAACAAATGGAAATTTTATTCGTCCATTATTGAAGACACCGTATTTTTTGAAGATGAGTTTCTTTTTTATGAAGACCGATGGTTACACAGTGAAGGTCATTTTGACGCCGAGCCTTTGTCGGTGTTTGTGCCGGGTCGCACATTAAAAACCTTCGAAGTTAAGAGTGAACGCCCCGTGATTTTACCCGAGAACATCATAGAGATTATGCAAAGTCGGTAGCTTCAGAATGGTCTATACCATCTAATAATTGCAGGTGACGTTCATTCGTCGCCTCACACTTTTATTCAAAAAGATGACTATAAACCTGAAGTTGAAGAAAGTTCGCCTGCCTAGAAGACAACTTCACTATTGCAATCCCACAACGTCTCATTGATCAAGCTACAAGCAACTAGAATATGAAGAAGAGTGAAAGTACTATGGCTCAACCACTCTGTATTGGCCTTCCTAAACTGCAACCACTCAAAATAGAACCAAAAGATTGATCTGCAACCTTGATGACACCTTCATATACGGAGTAAGGTACTGTAGTATCAAATTTGAACTAATAATAAAAACATGGACGAACAATGAAATACCCCTACATATTTGCGCTAGCGACGTTTTTGCTGGCAGGCTGCGAAGACGAAACCACGGTCATTACAAACAACATTGCACCTTCTATATCTGTTGAAGACGCCACTGTCATTGAAAAAGCCCAAATTGACGTAACGATTACTGCGGAAGATACGGACGGTACTATTAACAATATTGAATGGACTCAGATTACCGGGCCCACCGCTCAGGCTGACTTAAACAACAATATTCTGACCATCACTGCACCAGAAATGCTGGATGACGGCAATCTCACGTTTGAACTTAAAGCCACCGACAACGATGGGGCTAGTGCAACCACCGAGTTTTCTCTATACGTTACCGCACAAAAAACACAATTAGATTTAACTGGCAAAGTGAAGGGCGAAAATTTCGTCGGTGATAACTTCCAAATTTGGGCAGAAGTAGGTGAACAAGTCTTCGAAACTGAAGCAAATGAATTAGGAAATTTTACGTTACCACTAAACGTAGACGACTCTCTTTTAAACCATGCCATAGTGCTTTACGCCGCAAGTCGTAAAAACAGTATTGCCAAACTTGGCGCTGTTTTACCGGCAGTCGCCAACCTTTTACCAAAAGCTGAAAATGATACATTTAAAATGAATGAATCTGGAGAGTACCAGTTGACAGCGCATACAACTGCAGCTTTGGCTTTGGTCAAATCAGTTAACGGAAAGATCCCCAAAACCTATGATGAATACCAGATCGAATTTAACAAAATCGACTTAGCCCAATTAGTCGATCTTACAATATTCAACACACTGCTATTCGATGAGGTCATTGGCGATTACAGCTATATTTCAGTCACATCTCAATTATCAGAAGACTTTAACAATAACGTAGATGCAGTGGATGCACAGTTATTCGACGCGCCAATAAAAGCGCTCAAGCAAATGAATAATGGCTATGAATGGAAAAATAAGATGGAAGAGTTATTTAATGATGCAACTTCATCACTTTTAGAAAGTGACTTGATCCCGTTCGTGTACCTGGAAGGAAAACGCCTTCAGTTCAATTCTAATGGAACAGGTTATTGGCTGGATTTTCAAACGGGCGAATTTAATTGGACGATTGAAGAAGGAATTGTCACTATAAACTTCAAAGAAAACTCGGTTTACTACATGGAAGACAACAGATTTAACCCAGCAAATTTTTTGACTGAAGTTAAACTGAGTTCAAAGTACTCCCACAACAATTTGCATCTACTTGAAGTAGAGCAAAAATACACTCGAGCAACATGGGACGAACCGACAACAGGAGAAACCGTAAACGTTTTCACTAAATCTACAGACCATTTCCTCCCCCCGTTATCTGTTATAGAAATGAATAAAGAGTATTTCCTTGATGTAATGGGAAATGTCGATAGAGAATTTGAAACAATGGTAAATGACAGTAATTACAGTGTCGGGATCAAAACCGCCACATTCAACCTGTCAGAAAATTCTGAAGAGTCAGGCTCCGTCGAACTACTAATTGACGACTTGTCTGAAACGTATGAGATCACTCAAAAATTGGCCACCGGCACTTGGCAGGTGACTGATAATCAGTTGCTAATTAACTTCGAAGATCAACAGTTCAATTTATCCTTCATTAAACAAAAAGGCGATGAATATGACGTTGATGGGCTCGTTAAGAACATTAATAATAACGAACTTTTACCTAAATTCAGTGAAGGGCGCATTAGAGAGGCAGTCGGAAAAACAGCATTTTCAGCTGAGGACATAGAAAATAAATATGTAGTTTTTGAACCATCGGAACACGCCACTGCAATAGAAAAGCGTTGGTACGAGTTTCATGATGATGGCACTTTTTTATACGTATTTATTTTTGATAAAAACAATAATGGTCGATTTGAAGACTACACCGATACTGTTGGCCTTCGTTACGGCTTATGGAAGATAGAAGACGGAAAACTTGTCATGTTGCGCCATCGAGCAAATCGATTTTATGGCATTAAGAGTGCTTGCACGGGTGGTACATGGACTCCATCCATTCTGGACGAGTGTGTCGCAGATGGGCTGTATACCTGGCATAAATTGGAAAATAAGGTTGAAGATACACTTGTCATTAAGAGTCTGCTTTTAAGCTTCGAAGACCCAGAATTGCAACGCGCAGGATTTGACAATGCCAGTCCATTCTCAGTGGATGGTGCATACGACCATGTATCCAATTTAACCATATCAAACGAAAGACCTGTAGAGTTACCAGACTCAGTGTTTGAAGATGTTAATTAGTCAAGGAAGAAATAATGAAATACCTTTTACTGTTTGCAATCTGCACAACCTTTCTTACAGGGTGTATTGAGAAAAAAGAAACAACTATCAAGAATATTGCGCCCTCTATGTCGATTGAAAATGCAGAGGTAACAGAAAAAGCTTCGATAACACTGACTCTCAGTGTAAATGATACTGATGGATCCGTAGCAAACATAGAATGGCAGCAAATTTCAGGAACTGAGGCGCAAGTAACTTTCGAGGCCAATACGTTTAATATAACGGCACCTGAAGCCAGTCAAAATGAAGAACTTTTATTTGAGGTCACTGCCACCGACGATCAAGGTGCCAGCACAACATCCCAATTTACCTTAAAAGTATCCGCTATTATTTCTGAAATCACGCTGTCTGGTATGGTGGGCGATGAGACTTTTGTCGGAAAACAATACAAAGTGTGGACCCAAATAGGTACTGAACAATACTCCACAGTTACCAATGAACTTGGGTTCTATAACCTACCCATATCCGTCGATGATTCATTTGTCGAAAAACCTATCGTCTTGTACGCCTCCCCCGATGTGGATAGCAGTATAGTCAAATTGGGGTCTGTTTTGCCTTCGATATCTGACCTAAGCGCGAAAACTGATGAAAACAAAAAGGTCGGCTCGAAAGACTTTTCCGAACTTAATATCACCCCTTTCACTTCCGCTAGCTTGGCTGTTGTACTAGCAGATAGCGAAACCTTTCCCGCCGATTTTCAAGCCTATAGAACAGCTGTTGAGAAGGTTAAATTAAATGAACTACTTAATGTCACCATTGTTACCTCTATGATTTTGGACAATATTGAAGACAACAACCAATCTGGACCAATACTCAGCTCATTGCCATCTGATTTTTCAAATACTATTGACTTTTTAAGCAACGAAACGGCTTATCAATCTATGATTAGGGCTTACACCTTTATGAACAATGGTGATACTTGGGTAACACAATCATTGAAACTATTTAGCAACTCTACCGTTAATATAGATAGCAGTGATCTGCAACCAGAGATGTTCCTGAGCGGAACTCGTTTACAGTTTAAAGCAGATGGTAACGGGCAGTGGATGTCGCACGAAAAAGAAGATTTTACCTGGGAGCTGTCTGATAACATAATCACCGTCAGTTTCAATGAAAGCTCATTAAGATATTTCGGTGGACATCAATACCATTACAACTTACGTTTGTCTCAACTTAAGCTCACACCCGTTTTCCGCCATAACAAGGAACTACTTTTTCATTTTGAGCCCACCTACGTCAATATCGACTGGGGCCACCTTGAAGTAGGCGCTCCTTATAATCGAGTGTTAAGGCCAACATCCGCTTTGATTTCGCCACTTAATGCAATAGAAATGGGGGCTGAATATATCTTGAGTTATAGAGAACCAAATGATTTAAAGTTACCCACTAAAGTTGAAAGCTTGGGGTCATATTTAAACCTAAAAACTGTTAAGTTCATGGCCGACTCTGATGATGAAAATAGGGGAACAGCCGAATTATCAGTATCGGGTTACACCGTCGAAAAAGGATTCATTGAAGTTGAAAAAGCAGCTTTATGGTTTATTGAAGACAACCAGTTAATACTGGAATACGATGGTCTAAATTTCAAAATGGCAATATCGAGTACGGATAAAGAAGGCTTTTACATCAGCGTTTATCCGAATAACGCTTTAACCAATGAGAAAGTGCAAAGCCGACTACCGGGCTCGATTAGCCCTTATTTAGCTACGCAACCACTTAGTACCAGTGATATCGAAAACAAAATAATTTCAACCCATGCAGGTGGTGATGGCCCCTATTGGCACGCAAGCTGGTATGAATTTAACGACGATGGCACATATACATATGTCCAAACCAATGACTGGAATAATGACAATGAATATCAGTATGAAGAAGATCACACTTATATTTACCACGGCCTCTGGAAAATAGAAGATGGTAAATTACACATGTTGCGCTTTAGACTAAATCAGCTATTTACTGACGCGTTTGAGTGCACAAGTGATAACTGGACTCCTTCATTGGATGATGAATGTGTAGTTTACAGCAGTCATATCTGGTCAAAACTCAAGAGTACAGAGTCAAATATCTTCAATATTATTAACCAGTCACGTTTTTACGAAGACGCCGTTTTACGGGCTAACAACATTACCGACGCATCGCCATTTTCAGTTGCAGGAGTTTCAAATTGGCAAACTGAATATTATCTATTAGATAAACGCCCCATTGCGATTCCTGAAGAAGCATTCAAACAAGAACAGTAACAAAGCAAAATGTTTGTAATAAGGCTAACCATAAGGTTAGCCTTTTACTCTTGTCTAACCCAATTCAACCGCTTACTATTCCCGTTAATCTAACTAACCAAAACACTTATGAAAACCAACCTGATCACCCGTGAAGGGTATCTAAAATTACAAGAAGAATTGGACTACCTTTGGCGCACAGAACGCCCTGAGATCACCAAAAAAGTAACTTGGGCGGCGAGCTTAGGTGACCGCTCAGAAAATGCCGACTACAAAGAAAACAAACGTTTATTGCGACAAATCGACCGTAGAGTTCGTTATTTAAGAAAATGTCTCGAAGACATTCAAGTCGTAGATTATGCTCCAGAGCAGGAAGGCAAAGTCTTCTTTGGTGCTTTAGTTGAAATTGAAAACGAACAGGAAGAAACCTTAACGTTTCGAATTGTCGGCCCCGATGAAATTTATGGTCGCAGCGATTATATTTCTATCGACTCTCCAATGGCTCGAGCCATCCTAAAAAAGCAGGTAGATGATGAATTTGACGTCATGACGCCAACCGGAAAAAAGACCTGGTTTGTAAATTCGATTGAATATCCAGCAAAACTAAAATAAATCTCACTTTAGCCATTTAAATTCCCCGGTTCAGCCTTTATAAAGACTCTTTACCCCGCTGATCAATTTTATTGGAATGTATTTATGTCAGCCAATCAGATTATTAAACAGATTGCTCAAGAGCTCACCGCTCGTGATGAACAAGTTTCTGCCGCCGTGGCCTTATTGGACGAAGGCGCAACCGTGCCATTTATCGCTCGTTACCGTAAAGAGGTAACTGGAGGCCTGGACGACACTCAATTAAGAACTTTAGATTCTCGCCTAACGTATTTACGAGAATTGGAAGACCGCAGAGAAGTCGTCTTAAAATCAATTAAAGAACAGGACAAGTTAACCCCAGAATTAAAAAAAGCAATATTATCAGCAGACAACAAAACCCGCTTGGAAGATTTATATTTACCGTATAAGCCTAAACGTCGCACCAAAGGTGAGATTGCCAAGGAGCAAGGTCTATTGCCATTGGCAGATGCTCTATTTGATGATCCAACTTTAGATCCCGAATCGGTTGCTCAAGATTATTTGAGCTCCGACGTTGCGGATACAAAAGCGGCACTTGACGGCGCTAAATACATATTGATGGAACGTTTTGCCGAAGACGCTGATCTATTAAACAAGGTAAGACGTTACCTTAAACAAAACGCGCACCTAGAAAGTAAAGTGGTTGTGGGCAAGGAAAAAGAAGGGGCAAAGTTCCAGGATTATTTTGATCACACCGAACTAGCCAGTAAAGTACCGTCTCATCGCCTGTTAGCCATGTTGCGCGGTCGTAACGAAGGCGTGTTACAAGTTTCCATGAATGCCGACCCTGAGCAAGAAGCACCAGTGCGTGAGTCACACTGCGAGTCCATCATCGCCAACCACTTCGATTTGAACTTCAATCAGAAGGCGGCGGATAAGTGGCTAAAAACCGTGGTGCAGTGGACCTGGAAAATAAAAATCTCCATGTCGATGGAAAACGAACTGTTAACGGAAATTCGAGAATCTGCCGAGCAAGAAGCCATTCGAGTATTTGCCAAGAATTTAAGCGACTTATTAATGGCTGCACCTGCTGGCGCGAAAACGACGATTGGTATCGATCCAGGCTTTAGAACAGGATGTAAAATTGCAGTGATCGACCAAACTGGCAAACTTTTGGACACTGCTACGATTTATCCGCACGAACCTCAAAATCACTGGGATAAGTCCATCAGAACCATAGAGCACCTAGCTCGTACGCACAAAGCAGAACTCATTGCAGTAGGTAATGGCACCGCTTCGAGAGAAACCGACAAGTTAGCGGCAGAAGTAATCAAAAAAGCCGCTGAACTTAAACTAAGTAAAATCATGGTGAGTGAAGCTGGGGCGTCAGTTTATTCCGCCAGTGAATTTGCGGCCAACGAATTCCCAGATCTAGACGTATCTATTCGTGGTGCGGTTTCCATTGCTCGACGTTTACAAGATCCGCTTGCGGAACTCGTTAAAATCGAACCTAAATCCATAGGTGTAGGCCAATACCAACATGACGTAAGCCAAAGCTCACTTTCGAAAAGTCTTGATGCCGTGGTGGAAGACTGTGTAAACGCGGTAGGTGTTGACTTAAATACGGCTTCAATTCCACTTTTAACAAGAGTATCTGGATTAAACAAAACGCTTGCGACCAATATCGTTAAATTCCGTGATGCCAACGGTGGATTTAACAATCGTAAAGATCTGAAAAAAGTCGAACGTTTAGGCCCTAAAGCATTCGAGCAATGTGCAGGATTCTTGAAAATTGCTAATGGCGACAATCCGCTGGATGCTTCATCGGTTCACCCAGAAGCGTACCCAGTAGTCACACGTATCATCGATACGAGCGGCCAAGCGGTCAACGACGTGATCAGCAACTCAACATTTTTGTCCAAACTTAACCCAAGTGAATACACCGACGAGCAATTTGGTTTGCCGACGGTTCAGGACATTATCAAAGAACTGGAAAAGCCAGGACGCGATCCTCGTCCTGAATTTAAGACGGCAACGTTTAAAGAAGGTGTTGAAGAGTTAAAAGACTTAAAGCCAAACATGTTATTAGAAGGCGTGATCACCAACGTGACCAACTTCGGTGCGTTTGTGGATATCGGCGTTCATCAGGATGGCTTAGTCCATATCTCTTCGCTAACTGATAAATTTGTATCTGATCCGTCAGAAGTGGTTAAAGCCGGCGATATCGTCAAAGTAAAAGTGCTTGATGTGGACGTACAACGCAAACGCATTAGCTTAACCATGCGCCTTGACGAACAGGCCAACAGCAAGCCTAAGTCGAATAATCAAGGGGCGAGAAAGCCTCAGAAAAAAGAGTTTAAGCCCAAACAGTCACAAGGTAATAACGCCTTTGGTGGCGCCATGGGTAATGCCTTTGCAGACGCCTTTGCCAAAGCAAAGAAATGAGCAGTTTCTAGTTAGACAAAAAGCAGCGGGTTCGCTGCTTTTTTTATGCCTTGTTGATGGAAACAGCGATACCTTATGGGCATCCTTGATTTTCTCCCCAAACTCCCTTTATAGCATGCTGCCTCAGTCGTCATCCCCGAGACAACGGGGAACTAGAAACATCGAGCATACAACTAGATTCCCAATATCGCTTAGACGATTTGGGAATGACGCCTTCAGGGATGAAGGTGTGTCCCGATCACATGGATGTGAAGGAGGGACCGCCAAAGGGATGAAGGTGTGTCCCGATCACATGGATGTGAAGGAGGAACCGCCAAAGGGATGTTGGTGTGCCGTGTGGCCAGGGATGGCCTGGAACGGCCGCCTTCAGGGATAAAGGCGTGCCCGAAGAATCGTCATCCCCGAGACATCGGGGAACCAGAAACATCGAGCGTACAACTGGATTCCCAATATCGCTTAGACGATTTGGGAATGACGCCAACATGGATGTTGGTGTGTCGCGGAGCCATGGATGGCTAAGAGCGACCGCCGCATGGATGTTGGTGTGTCGCTGAGCCATGGATGGCTAAGAGCGACCGCAGCAGGGATGTTGGTGTGTCCGAAGAATCGTCATCCCCGAGAAATCGGGGAACCAGAAATATCGAGCGTACAACTGGATTTCCAATATTGCTTAGATGATTTGGGGATAAAGGTGTATCCGAAGATTCGTCATCCCCGAGAAATCGGGGAACCAGAGCCTCTTCCTCCGCGGGCAGTGATACTGCATATTTGCCAATCAAATTTGTAAGCACATCAACTCGGCTTAACTAGTGAAGCATTCAAATAAAAACATGATTTAATTCAATAACTCATCTAATCTAGGACTACTAAGTGAACAACAGTGAGAGGGGTCTGTTCATGTTTTCAATTCCATTTGAGTTAAACCGCAGCATAACAATCAATAAATCGGCCGAACATGTATTTGCCAGTTTAGGAGACTTCAACCAATGGGGCATCTGGTCTCCTTGGATCATTATCGAGCCGGATTGTCCGGTAAAGGTAACAAACGCAGCGACTTCTATCGGCCACCAACAAGAGTGGGATGGAACTCGCATAGGTTCAGGTCGAATGGAATTGATCGAAAAAACAGATAACAAACGCCTCGCGTATGATCTTGAATTTATTTCACCATGGAAAAGCCAAAGCAAGACACAGTTCGAATTAGAGGAAACACAGGACGAAAGCGGCAACCCCGCCACCAAAGTGACCTGGTACATGCAAGGCACGCTTCCCATCTTTTTGTTCTTTATGAAAAAAATGATGTCCGCTTTTGTCGGCGCTGATTACGAACGCGGATTAAAGATGTTAAAGGAATACCTTGAAACTGGCGTCGTCAACTCGCGAGTGGACATAAATGGCATCAAACCTCAAGACGGCTTCTATTACGTCGGGTTTCAGCATCAAATGCCAGCAGACAAAATAAGTGAAGTCATGGGGCCAAGTTTTGAAAAGCTGATGAAATCAGACATTCCTCAGCCAGATTTATGCATGACAGTGGTGAATAAGTTCGACATGGTCAACAAACAGTGTGATCTGGTGGCGGCGGTGGCCTATAAAAACAAACCCAATTTCGCTCTGCCTGAAGGCATGCTCATGGAATACTTCCCTCCGCACAGTGCGCTTGAAGTCCTGCATAAAGGCAGCTATCAACACTTGCCAAATGGCTGGAGTACGTTGGTAAACTTTTTGCGATACAAGAAGTTGAAAGCCAATAAAAAAGTAAAAGAGTACGAAGTGTATATAAATAACCCTCAGGAAGTGGCCAGCGAAGATCTGGAAACAGCTATTTACGCTCCGATAAGATAGATCAATTTGTATATTCTGGCCGTTTTATGGACGGCCAAAATAAACTTGTGACAATTGTCATATCAAACTCGTGACAAAGTTCTGTTAAATTAATCCTCCGTTCAGACAATACTTTCTCCTGTCAAAACAAACAGGAGAAACACCATGAAAAACACTAACCGAGCTTTTTACTTACAAACATTAATCATCAGTGCCTGCATCTATATGGGTAGCGCCAACGCAGGCCAAAGCGAAATCAATCAAATTGAACAAGCAGCAAGTACGCTGAATGTTTCCGCCTTAAAGCAAATGAGCAACGAACTATCTGGGTATGACTATGCACTCAACCAATACCGTCTGGCGTTAAGCGCTAACTTAACCAACCAGTCTGATATGGCAAAGAAGGCTATCGATAAATCTATGGCTGAGTTAGAAAAACTTGAACAACAAGACCCTGAAAATGCAGAAATAAAAGCACTACTTGCACAAGTATACGGCTACAAAATTGCTATTGAACCGTTCAAAGGGGTGTATTACGGACCAAAGTCTGGCAATGCCATCAGCCAAGCAGAATCACTGTCACCTAATAACCCTCGCGTACAACTGGTGAAAGGTATTGGCGCACTAAATACGCCTGCAATGTTTGGAGGCTCAAGTGATGTTGCTTTTGATTCATTTAACAAGGCGATTGTGGCATTTGCTGATGACCAATATTCTGATTACCACTGGGGTTTTGCCGAAGCTTACACCTGGCGCGGCTTGGTTCATCAACAACGAGGTGATATGGTTAAAGCTAAGGCCGACTGGCAAAAAGCCATAGAAATTGACCAAAACTATGCATGGGCAAAATCTTTGTTAACCAATGCCCAAGGGTAATGTAAAAACAATCGTCGCTCTGCCCTAACTACGGGCAGACGGCTGCTTAAGCTTTTAATCCTGAATTGAATTTTGCCAAGAAGACACTGTAAATTGACCATGAACATGCACAACCAATCAGAAACGCAGCAAATTTTGAAGCCAATTGATGGAAGCGCCTCCGCCAAATGGAGTTACGTCTCATTGATGTTTTCGTTATTTTTCTTTTTCCCTTTGATAATGACTTGGCAGAACGTTTCCCTGCAAAACATAGCGGCTCATATCCTCATCTACGGGGCATTCATTTTTTGCTTTATTATGGCAATAAGACGTGTAGGCAAACAAACGTACGGGCCAATTTCGGGAATAATCGTTATAGCGGCAATTGGGAGCTCTATTACCGCGGGCAGCGGCTCTTTATTTGGTTACGCCACATTCCTAAGTAGTTATTATTTAGATCGAACCAAGGCAAACCTGTTTTTATTGTTTAACTTATCAACACAATTACTCGCCGCCCTCGCCTTCGACCTGATGCACTTATACTTCTTAGGCCCTTCCGTTGCCGTCACTTTGAGTTTGTATGTTTACGGTCGATTCAGTCAAAAAGATTGTTTTGCTCAGTTGCGTGCCCAACAGCAGAACCAACACATCGAAGAACTCGCCGCCATTGCAGAACGAGAACGTATCGCTCGTGACATGCATGACTTACTTGGGCATTCCTTGTCTTCACTGGCGTTAAAATCTGAATTAGCCCAAAAGTTATTGCAAAAGGGCCGAGAGCAAGATGCGTTGCAAGAAATTCAGCAGGTAGCGCAACTGGCCCGCGATACGCTAGCCGAAGTGCGAGAAGCCGTTACAGGCCTCAAACACCAGAGCTTAAGCCACAATATTGAAAAGCTATCAGTTCAACTTAGTAATCTGGGTTACAACACGAAAACCCAGGTTAACTTACCGCCTTTAAACGCCAAGGTGGAATCCTGCTTAAACATGTTATGCAAAGAGTGGATTACGAACATATTACGCCACAGCGAAGGTGATGAAGTAGATATATCAGTAAACTATGATAAGCAGAACATTCAATTGACCATTAATGACAACGGGAACATTTCATCCATCACACCAGGTAATGGGATTGAAGGAATGAAATCCAGAATCAAAGAGTTAAAAGGCGACTTCAGCCTGAACTTGAAGAACGGCGTAAGTCTCATGGTTACATTGCCTTATGAACTAGAAGGACACACAACATGATCCGTATTTTAGTCGTCGAAGATCAAGCCTTAGTCAGGGGTGCGATTAGTAGCTTGCTTGCGTTTGAAGACAACTTAGAAGTGGTAGGTCAGGCAGAAGACGGCCAACAGGCCATAGAGTTCATAGAACAAAATGAGGTGGACTTTGTCTTAACCGACATTGAAATGCCAAATTTGTCTGGTCTTGAGCTCGCAGAGTATATACACGAACACAGGCCCGCCATAAACACAGTCATAATGACCACCTTCTCAAAATCTGGTTATATAAAACGCTCTATGAATTTAGGGGTAAAAGCCTTTATCCTAAAAGAGTCACCAACGGAATATTTAGTAAACGCTATTAACAAGGTAAATTCAGGTCAACGTGTGATTTCTCCAGAATTAGCCTTAATGGCATTAGATGATAATGATCCGCTCTCAGATAAAGAACGCAAAGCCGTTAAACTTGCTGGAGAAGGTTTAAAAACCTCTGAAATAGCGAGCAAACTCTATTTATCAGAAGGCACGGTACGTAACTATTTATCAGAAGCCATTGCTAAACTAAACGCAGCAAACAGGATAGATGCCGCTCGCATTGCAAAACAAAAAGGCTGGATTTGATACACCATCACCACGACCACAAAAACTGCACTAAAATTGACATAAACCAGATAACGTCGGTTTTAGTCATGCGACCTATTGCGCTCCCGCTTTGCCTTTTATTAGTACTATTTACCAAGCAGGCTTTTAGTGGCGAGGCTTTTAGTGGCGAGTATGTTATTGGCCATCCCAATTCAGGCTCAGCACTGAACGAATGCCGCATCATCATGGAACAGGTTTATGAAGCAATAGGTCTTCCTGTGACATTCAAGGGCTTTCCTGCACGCAGAAGTTTAGCGTTTCTTAGCGCTGGAAAAATTGATGCTGACCTGTGCCGAATTGCAGATACCTATGAACATTATCCGAATCTAATACGATTAGAACCTGCATTAACCGAAATTGAATTTTCGGCCTTGAGTAAAAATACAATAGAGCCCGTTCGAACCATTAAGGATGTGCAAGGAAAACGAATTGGAACAATAAGAGGTATGTTAGCAGCGGAAATGGTGTTTACAGGCAACAATGTCCATTTTGAAAGTAGCTGGCGATCGGTAGGGCAATTACTCGTAGACGATTTAGTCGACATTATTATTCTGCCCACTAGCTCCATAAAGAAACTAATGAAAGACGTTCGTTTCCCGCAGAATTACCGACAGGCCCCCACTTTGTACAAATTTGCCATGTTTCATTATGTGCACAAAAAACACGTCAAACTTGTGCCTGAATTAACCGCAGAAATTAAAAAGAGGTCAAAACTGACCTCTTTAACTAACCTGAACCTTTAATTCACAACAATTTTAATTACTGCTCCACTTCCACCACTTCTTCTTGCTGTGAAGCGGCTACCAGTTCATTTCGCAACTCGTTATAATGCAATTGTTGTTTGTCGTCCAAGTCAGAGCTATCCACAACTTCCAGCGTATTTCGCACCAGTTCTTTTTGATCCTGATCTAACCCTTCACCGCGATGAATGGCCTGCAGTACTTTTAATAAACTCAGCGCAACTTTTATGTTCTTAGGTGTAAGCTGTAATGCCTGACGCAGTGAGTTAAGCGCAGGTGCCATTTTCTTCTTCTTGAAGAACTCAACAGCCATGCTGTTAAGCTGTTTTGGAGTAAAATGGATTTCCGACTTCTCTTTCGCTTCCTGTTCAACAAATTTATTGGTCACGGCACCCGCTAGCGAATCACAGGCAATTTGTTTTTTCACCGCTTCCAATAATGACAGCGCTTCTTCCCGCATGCCAACCTCGTGGTAAACCTTTACCTTATCCAGATTATCTTCAACAGAGGTATTCGGACGCGGTGAAACCTGCATTTCAACCATCCTAAGGGCTTTTTCTTTCTCTTCACGGGCACTAAAAATTCGCGCTCTCGCTACAACCAATTGTTCTTTAAAGTGTCCCGCATCTTCATAATCATGTTCTAATTCATGAATGTACTTTTCAGCTTTCTTCAGCAAATCTCCGGATTCATGGGCGTCCACCGCACTGGCTAAATCAATGCCTGAACGAATGACATTCAGTAATAATTCGGGTGAATCGTGCACCGATTTTTTGGCATATTTTGCCATATTTACCGTAGCCATATATTGCTCACGTTGATCGTGATTCAACCTGGCTAAATCCCAGACCTTTTTGTTACGTGCAATGTTTCGCGGAGCAAGCTCTGCTGCCTTTTTGATTTCTTCGTAGGCTTTAACAAAGTCCTCATTATCAACATAGAACTGCGCCAATAAATCATAAGTGGCAAAACGGGTTTCAACCTTGTGGGTAAGTGTCTCTAGGAGCTTTTCTATTTCTTCAATCTTGTTTTGCTTTAACAGAGAATTTACGAAACCCAGATACACCCAGGACATTTTGGTTTTTTTCAGTAACTCTCGGTAGTAATTCTCAGCGTCTTCATACTCCATCAAGGAAAGTAAACACTCCCCTTTCATTCGGAGTAAATGCATATGGTACTTTTTAAGCTCCGGCGACTTAAGGTGACGCTCAGCATAATAAACCGCTTTGCCAAAGTCTCGATTGTCGATGCATTCATAAACGTTAAACAATTTACGTTTAACATCCAAGGTGTGATTTAGTCGAGTTTGAACGTGCTTGGTATTAAGTGGTTTGACCCAAAAATCATCGGGTTGCAGCTCAGCAATGCTATTAACGAGTGTTTCGTCAGTCTCAGAACTCAAAAATATTAATACCGTGCGCTTATTTACATATCCTTTGAATTTCATTTCTTCAAGAATATGGAAACCGTCCTTGTCGCTTTTCACGTTAAATGCACAAACAACAATGTGAAACGTCATTTCTGCACACAGACGTAACCCGTAAAAGGCGTTCTCAGCGCATTTCACATTTCTTATACCAATTTCATACAAGGAACGTTTTAGTAAGTCATGTATTAAAGTATTGTCATCAATAATCAGTACATTGAGTTCGTTCAGGTTTTGTAATCCAGTACTTTCCATATATTGCTATGTCTCTTCTTTCGACTTTTTGCAGAGAAAGATAAACGCCCGTCTCGAGGCTCCTAACTATATGTATTATCCACTCATTTTTGAGCAGGGGTACCCCTATTATAGGTGCTATATAGGGTTTTAGATTTCTCTGTCTTGTATTTTACTAACTTTTTTTCGCTCTAGGATGTGCTTGATCATAGACTTTCGCTAAATGTTGAAAGTCTAGATGAGTATACACTTGCGTTGTTGACAAATTTTCATGTCCTAGCAACTCCTGCACGGCCCGTAAATCACCACTGGATTCTAGTACATGTGTGGCAAATGAATGGCGTAACTTATGCGGATGTACTGTATTCGCTAATCCTTGCTTTTGTGCCCAATATTTTAACCTTTGCTGGATTTGCCTTACACATAAACGGTTCCCTAATTTGCTAACAAACAAAGCGGACAGGTTGTGTTTATTAAAATCAGCCCTAACCTTTAACCAACTTTTAATTGCATCGGAAGCAATAGACCCTACAGGTAATAACCTTTCTTTGCTTCCCTTCCCTCTAACCCGTACTTCCCGCTCTGAAATACCGATATGCTGTAGATCCAATTCTGCTAATTCCGATAGACGCAGCCCGCTAGAGTAAAATAACTCCATGATAGCCTTATCACGGAATTCTATCGTAGTTTCCGGTTCAAAATTTAATAGTTGTGTTACTTCATCAACATCAATGTTTTTTGGCAGAGCACGCCCCTGTTTTGGGCCGGTTAACAATTCCGATGGGTCCGCTTTAATGACGCCTCTATGCAGGAGAAACTTAAAAAAACCTTTCACTGCGGACAATTTAAGATTGATAGAACTTGGTTTCATATTCGCTTTGCGAAACTCAACCAGCCAAGTTTTTAAGTGTTCAGACCGAACTAACGGCCACTCAACGATATTTTTTTCGACAAGCAACATGGCAAGAAGCTCTAGCGTTTTGCGGTAACTGCTAATCGTGTGTTTTGAATAAGCTCGTTCATTTTTTAGGTACGAAATATAACGAGTAAGCGTGATTGCAAGAGATTCAGGCAAGGCATCCGGCGCTCTCGACATAAATCGGTTTAATCTCTTGTAAGGTGAACAAAGTGGCGACTCAAGACTCTAGCCAATTCACGGATGAAAAATGTGTCCATGTGAGGTTGAAAGTGATCTGCCTGTTTCGCGGCAAAAGCAGCAATACCAAATATTTCTTCTTCGTATTCGGTTTCATGTACTACTTCGATTAATGCCAACGATCCGGCAGGTTGGTCAAATACAACTTCCATTAAATCTGGCGCAACACGACCCAAATAAGTCCCGTTACCGTTTAATTTTGCTTGTAAGTGAAGATAAGCCTGATCTTCTGGTTGCAACAAACGAAACTGAACCAGATATAAGTGTTCTTGACATACCTTGTTTACCGCTTGTTCCAACTCCGCGATGGAGTTGCAGCCAACTAAAGAAATGTAGATTTCACTGATTGCCTTAAAGATCACTTCGTTGGCTCGAGCATTTCCCATCAGCATGGTGAGCTCTTCTTCCATTTGTGTGATTTTTTGGCGTTGGATTTCCTGACGTTTTTCAAGTAATGAAATGGCACCACGAGACATATGAGGAATCTGTAGTTGGGTGACCAACTCAGAATGGTTAGTGAAAAACTCTGGATGCTGTTCTAAATAATCTCTAACAAGCTCAGAGTCTAACTCAAGGTCTTTAATGTCGGGTGTTAAGGCTTTACTCATAAATGCATTTGTCCGTCGAATACGTACTCCGCAGGCCCTGTCATTTTAACGGGTGAATTTTCATCATGCCAACGAATATGTAAACTTCCTCCCGGCAAATCTACTTGAACTTTGTTATCAAGTAAATCCTGAATTCTTCCTACGACCACGGCCGCGCAGGCACCACTACCACAAGCTAAGGTTTCTCCCGCGCCTCGCTCAAACACTCTCAGTTTAATATGTTCGCGATTAACAATTTGCATAAAGCCAATATTGGCCTTTTCCGGAAAACGCTCGTGTTGCTCTAATCGAGCACCCAGTTCTTCCACAGGTGCAGTGTCAACATCATCAACCACGACAACACAATGAGGATTTCCCATGGAAACAACACCGCACATAACTGTGTCATCACCGCTTCTAAGGATATACGTCTTTTCTTGCTGATTGGCCGTAAAAGGAATTTTTTTAGGCTCAAGTACCGGCCTGCCCATATTGACAGTAACTTGATTATTATTTTCGAGATACAACACCATGTTGCCAGACTTAGTGCTCACTTTAATGGCAGACTTATTGGTTAATCCCTTAAGTTGCACAAAACGAGCAAAACATCTGGCACCGTTCCCACACTGAGACACCTCAGAGCCGTCGGCATTAAAGATACGGTAATGGAAATCTAAATCTGGATCATAAGGCGGTTCGACCATCAATAACTGATCGAAGCCGATACCGAAATTCCGATTAGCGAGTTTTTTTATCTGATCTTGTGACAAAAATACATTTTGGGTAACGCCATCAACCATCATGAAGTCATTGCCCAATCCGTGCATTTTTGTAAAGTTTAACAACATATTAAAATCCGAAAATCTGAACTTACTTACTTAATATGGCTTCGCCCGCCCATAAAGACTCTAGTGACTCTCTTTGGCGCACAACATGAGCCTCATCGCCATCCACCATAATTTCAGCAGCTCTGACACGAGAATTATAGTTAGAGCTCATGGTAAAACCGTATGCGCCTGCTGAACGTATCACTAAATAGTCGCCTGGCGCTACTGCTAATTCCCTATTTTTGCCAAGGAAATCACCTGTTTCGCATATAGGCCCGACAATATCGTAATTCTTGGTTTCTCTATCCAATTCTGCAATAGGTTCAATTTTCTGCCATGCCGAGTATAAAGAAGGGCGCAACAAGTCATTCATCGCAGCATCGACAATACAAAAGTGCTTGCCTTCGTTTTCTTTTAGAAACTCTACTTTAGTTAATAGAACCCCGGCATTCGCCATAATCGCGCGACCCGGCTCAAAAATAATCGTGAGCGACTTACGCTGCTCTAAACGCGTCATTAAGGCCTTAACGTAATCGCTAGGCAATGGCGGGTTTTCACCATCATAAGTCACCCCTAAGCCACCACCAAAATCAAGATGACTTATGGTCACTCCGTTATCTGACAACTGGTCAATTAGAGACAACATAATGTCCAAAGCGTCTAAAAAAGGTTCAATTTCAGTCAATTGAGAGCCGATGTGGCAATCGACACCTTGAACTTTCAGGCTAGACTGTTGGTTTGCCCACTTGTACAGTTCTATGGCTTTATCGGCACCAATACCAAATTTGTTTTCCTTAAGGCCTGTGGATATATAAGGGTGTGTTCCCGCATCAACATTGGGATTAACTCGAATTGAAATTGGCGCAACTGTATTTAGTTCCGCTGCAACTTGTGCAATTCGGTGTAACTCCGCTTCAGACTCAACGTTAAAACACTTGATGCCCATTTCCAAAGCGTACTCTATTTCAGCTTCCGTTTTACCAACACCTGAAAAAACCACTTTTTTCGGGTCTCCGCCAGCTTCGATTACTCGTGCTAATTCGCCACCCGAAACGATATCAAATCCAGAACCCAATCTCGCCATTACGTTTAAGACAGCCAAGTTTGAGTTTGCTTTTACCGCATAACAAATAAGATGAGGGTGATCCTTTATCGCATCGTCAAATGCCCGCCAATGGCGCTCAATGGTGGCTCGGGAGTATACGTATGTTGGGCTACCAAATTGTTCTACTATATTTTGGCAGCTCACCTGCTCAGCCAAAAGCTGGCCATCACGAAAATTAAAATAATCCAATGTATCTATTCCTAATAAAATAAAGTTGAAATTGTGTGGTTATTTTCCGTTGAATGACGATGAGTTACTTCTTATCCTTTTGCTCATCTTTTTCAGGTGACTTTGACGGTGTTTGTTGTTTTTTCTCGGCAGCTTCAGGCTGCTCTGGCAAATACAGCGGACCCTTTTGCCCACATGCGCTCACAAACCCTAAAATCAAAAATAGGCTGATTGGTTTAAGAATAGTGTAATTGCGAATGTTAAACGGACGTTTCATGTTTTTGCTGTATCTATTATAGTTGGCGCCTATAATCGCATCATAAACAGCAATTGCAAGCAGGATTTCTTAATGAACGACAGTGAATATCATCAACTTGCCGATGACCTATTAATACAGCTTCAGGACGCCGTCGATGACGTCGAATTCGATCTAGATTATGAAACCGCAGGTGGCCTAGTAGAAATCATCTTTCCAAATGGCTCAAAGATCATAATAAACAAACAGGCACCACTGCATCAGATATGGGTTGCCACCAAGTTTAATGGTCACCACTTTGAGTATACGGACGGACAGTGGATTGATAACCGTTCGGGTCAGGAGTTATGGACTCTCATCAATGATGCCGCGACTAAACAAGCTGGCGAACCTATAGAGTTGAGTGCTTAAATCATGGCGTTTAAGGGTACTGACAATTACATCGCTTCCGATGACTTAAAACTTGCAGTCAATGCAGCTATCACACTTGAAAAACCATTGTTGATAAAAGGTGAGCCGGGCACGGGAAAAACTCAGTTGGCGGAAGAGTTGGCCGCATCTATGGGCGTCCCTTTATTTCAGTGGCATATAAAATCCACCACTAAGGCGCAGCAAGGCCTTTACGAATACGACGCCGTTTCACGTCTGCGAGACAGCCAGTTAGGCGAAGAGAAAGTTCATGACATTGGCAACTACATTGTCAAAGGCAAGTTATGGCAGGCATTCGAACAAGAGCAGCGACCTATTTTGTTGATTGATGAAATTGACAAGGCTGACATTGAATTCCCAAATGACTTGTTGCAAGAGCTGGATAAGATGGAGTTCTTTGTTTATGAAACCCAACAGGTGATCAAAGCAAAACAACGACCAATCGTAATCATCACATCAAACAATGAAAAAGAATTGCCAGATGCCTTCTTACGTCGCTGTTTTTTCCATTACATCAAATTCCCGACGAGGGATGAAATGGAGAGTATCATTGACGTACACCACCCAGGCGTCAAACAAACTTTGTTACAGGAAGCACTGGAAGTCTTTTTCCAACTTCGCGAAGTCAACGGTTTAAAGAAAAAGCCATCAACATCCGAGTTGATCGATTGGTTAAAACTACTGGTGGCCGATGACGTATCTCAGGATGTCTTATTGGATAAGTCCTCGACATTAATTCCACTATTCGGTGCCTTACTGAAGAACGAGCAAGATACCCAGTTATTAGAAAAACTGGCGTTTATGAGCCGACGTAACGGTTAATCCTAGTTTTTATGTTTATCGATTTTTTCCTGACATTAAAAAAGCACCGAGTACCTTGTTCTTTGAGGGAGTTGTTGGATCTCATCAATGCCCTCAAGCAAGGGGTAATATTTGCCGATGTTGAAGCTTTTTATACCTTATCCAGATTGATCATGGTGAAAGACGAAGTGCATTTCGACCGTTTCGATCGTGCCTTTGCCGAATATTTCGAAGGTATTGAAAGCATAGATATTTTCGATACGATTTTGCCGGAAGACTGGTTAAGGAAAGAGTTCGAAAAACACCTGACGGACGAGGAAAAGGAGCAACTTAAGTCTTTAGGTGGTTTAGAAAAACTGATGGAAACTCTTAAGGAAAGATTAAAGGAACAGGAAAAACGTCACGCCGGTGGCAGCAAATGGATTGGCACCGGCGGCACTTCACCATTTGGCGCTTATGGTTATCACCCGGAAGGCATTCGAATAGGTCAGGATGGCAATCGCAATCGTCGCGCTGTAAAAGTATGGGATAAACGGGAGTTCCGAAACTTTGATCAAGACAGGGAAATCGGTACTCGTAATATCAAGTTGGCCCTGAAAAAACTTCGTAAATTTGCCCGGGACGGTAACAGCGAAAAACTGGATATGAACCAAACCATACGATCTACTGCCCAAAACGCAGGGCTGTTAGACATTCATATGGAACCAGAACGCCACAATGCGGTGAAGGTTCTGATGTTTTTTGATGTAGGTGGTTCCATGGATGATCACATCCACACATGCGAAGAACTGTTTGCTGCAGCACATACCGAGTTTAAACATATGGAGTTTTATTATTTCCATAATTGTTTATACGAACGTGTCTGGCAGGACAACCAAAGGCGTTATTCCGATACCATAGACATTGAACAAATCATTCGTACTTTCGGCCGTGACTATAAAGTAATTTTTGTAGGTGATGCCACCATGGGGCCATACGAAATCATGTATCCAGGTGGTAGTGTCGAACACTGGAATGAAAAACCGGGGGTCGACTACATGAACCAGATACTTCATCATTTTGACAATGTGGTCTGGTTAAACCCACAGGAAGAAAACCACTGGCGTTATTATCAATCTATCGACATTATGCGCCAAATCGTGCACAACAAAATGTTTCCGCTAACAGTGGATGGCATAGGTCGTGCGATTAAAGCCCTATCCTGATCAGGAACAGACTCAATACCTCTTATTTCATGGGATGACAGCCTTCATCCCAATACTCTATTCTTAAGCTTTTAATAATATTTGCATTCAGGGTGTAATAAATCTTCCCTATTAGCCACTAATTAAGATAAAGAAAGCTTAGGAACCAAATTAACAACATGGGAACGGATTTTTACAAGTCATCGATTCGACCATTTGCGGCTATTATCATCAAGATCTGCCGCGCGTATACCCATACGCAACCGGACTTCGAAGACTATTATCAGGAAGTGTGCTTGCAAGTCTGGCGTAGCCGAGAGCAATTTAAACAGCAATGTGAATGGTCAACCTGGATCTACAAAATATCGTTAAACGTGTGTTTAACTTATTTAAAAAAACCAAAAATCAGCAACAAGAATTTGCATCTGATCCACTTTCTGAAGGCACGATTGATCTGCCACAGGAAGAAGATAACGACTCCATCGCCTATCTATATTGGGCCATTCGTCAACTATCCGAAACCGACCGAGCTCTTATCCTGCTGTATCTCGAAGAGTTACCACAAAAAACCATTGCACAGATTATTGGCACCACACCCAGCAACGTAGGTGTAAGAGTGAAGCGCATAAAACAACGACTCAATGCAATCATGAACAGGGAGGAGAATTGAGATGAAAAAATCTATCGAGCAAATTTGGAAGGAAGGCTTTATTGATGAAAATGCGCTTATCGCACCTAAGGTTAACGACTTGTACAATCAGAAATCTAAAAATGTGGTAGATAAGCTGGAACATATGTTTGAGCTCAATCACAAAGGGGTATTGATAGGTGCGTCTATCTTTTTCGCCGTTTTATCCTTTCTGGGTGCGCCGTTGTTTGGCTTATACATTGTTTTGCTTTTTGTATTGTTAGTCGTCGTAGGTCGAATTCAACTCAAACAGTTGCAGAATATAGATAAAAGTATTGGCAGCTATCAGTATTTAACGGCATTTAACGAATGGTTTGAGCAAAGCTGTGAACAATACACAAAAATTTATCGTGTATTTTATCCATTGTTATTTTTGTCCTGTATAACCAGGTTTGGTGTTTCGGAAAATGGTTTAAAAGTCATAAACAAAGTGATTGAACTTCAGCCTGGTGAGCCAGTGATTGCTGGTGTTCCCTGGATGATTTGGGCTCCTGTCATACTCATCACCACTCTGTTAACTTTTGGTGCTGGCGCAATTTATCGTGCAGACGTTAATCTCGTTTATGGTCGCCAAATGACAAAATTACGAGACATAATCAGAGACATGGAATCTCTAAAACAAGGTTAACAAGGTTGCATGAGCTGAAGGTTGGTTTAAGCAAAAACGCAGAACAAACCACGAGTTTCAGTTGAACACTTTAGACATGAACTCGCGCCTACCGCTCTTTAACAAGAAGAGTAAGACAAACTTTTCGTGGAAAAGAAGATCTTACGCTACACTAGGGACACCTATTTAATAACCATAACAAAAACAAAAGAGTAGAATATGAACCAAGTAATTAAACTGTTTGTTTTAGCATGTTTGTTGCTGCCTTTATCCACAATGGCCTATGAACAACAAGGCAGCGTAAAACGTGCCATTGTCACCTCTGGCATTGATAACCGAGAACCCAGTGACAGCCTGAATGACAAACTAATATCGGCCGGTACTAACAAGGTTTATTTTTTTACTGAAGTTCTAAATCAGGCCAATACACACATCACGCATCGTTGGTTTTTAAATGGTAAGTTAGAAGCAGAAGTGGTTCTAAAAATAGGCAGCAATCGCTGGCGCACTTATTCTAGTAAAAATCTGGTCCCAACTTACCATAGTGGCAACTGGCAGGTAGAAGTCGTTGACCAAAATGGTAGGCAACTAGCGAGCCAGAACTTCCGGTACGGTAATTAGAGCGTGTTGCGCTTGTTTTAAATCAATTATATTCAAGGGGAAACATCAGTTTCCCCTTTTGGCATAACGCCATAACTGCTATTCTTGCCGACAATTTCGAATTCAATTTATCGGCCTTCTAAATGACTGAACAAACTACTCCAACGTTACGAATTGCGACCCGCGAAAGTGCTCTGGCTTTATGGCAAGCCAACTATGTAAAAGACAAGTTAGAACAGGCTCACCCTGAGTTAAATGTCGTTTTAGTACCAATGACCACAAAAGGCGATCAAATTCTGGATACACCATTGGCGAAGATTGGTGGTAAAGCACTTTTCGTTAAAGAGTTGGAAGTGGCCATGTTAGAAAATCGCGCCGACATCGCGGTACACTCCATGAAAGACGTGCCGGTAGAATTTCCTGAAGGCTTAATGTTACACACCATCTGCGAACGTGAAGATCCGCGTGATGCCTTTGTATCCAACAAATTTGATGATATCGACAGTTTGCCAGAAGGTGCAGTTGTGGGAACTTCTAGCCTGCGTCGTCAATGTCAGATTAGGGCATTACGTCCCGACTTGAATATCAAAGACTTAAGAGGCAATGTAAATACTCGCCTTAGAAAACTCGATGAAGGCCAGTACGATGCCATCATTCTGGCAGCGGCTGGTTTAATACGTTTAGAAATGCCGGAGCGCATCAAACAATATTTGCCAAGTGAATTGTTATTGCCAGCCAACGGTCAGGGCGCTGTAGGTATTGAATGCCGAGTAGATGACGAACAAGTACAACAATGGTTATCCGTGTTGGAACATAGCGAAACCCGCGCCCGAGTACTCAGCGAACGCGCAATGAATCGAGGCTTAGAAGGCGGCTGTCAGGTACCTATTGGTTCTTACGCTGAAGTAGAAAATGGCATCCTCTTTTTACGCGGTTTAGTTGGCAGTACCGATGGCAAACAGATTATTCGTGGTGATATCGCAGGACCAGTGGCCGACGGTGAAGGGCTTGGCAAAGAACTGGCTGAATACCTGTTGTCTCAAGGTGCCGATAAGATTCTAGCTGAGGTATATGACCAAGAATAAAATGGTTGAACCAAACCTTAGAATAAGTTTGCTCAATACTCGCCCGTCACCGATGGGCGAGGAACTCACACAACTGTGTGAAAAAAACCAAGTTAGGGTGCTGCATCACCCGATGATTTCGACTGATTCCATTTTATTTGAGCATGTAAATGAACTGACGGAAGCCTTGGAACGTAACAATCAGGTTTGGTTATTTGTAAGCCGAACCGCGGTCAATCAGTTTTCAGAACGGTTGAAACAGAACAGACTTGAGTTCGCAACACGCTCAGAAGTGATCGCTGTTGGGCCCGGAACCAAGAAACAGCTTTTACACCACTTCCCTAAACTGAATAACAAAGTCATTTGTCCGGAACAGGCGAACAGTGAATCACTCGTTCAGCTGCCACAACTCAATTCGGCAACAACTGAATGCGTATGGTTGATAAAGGGCCAGGGTGGCAGAGACCTGATAAAACAACACTTAATTAATGCCCAGATACCTCTCGTAGAAATAGATGTATATCGCCGGATTGATATTCAGTATTCAGAACAAGACATATTAAATTGGCTACAATGTCAGGTATATTTAGTTACCAGTGCTGACATTGGTCGAGCACTGATCAGTAATTTGAAAGCGCACTTAAATGTGGATCAATTAAAGTCCACATTCCAAGAAAAAACATGGCTAACCGTCAGTGAGCGCATTAGAATATTTTTGGAACGACAAGGTGTCCCAGACACACAGATTATTATTTGTGAACAACCAGATAATTCCTCTATTATCAACAATATAAATCGATTGGCGAAGCGAGATTAAAACATGACCCAGGACAAGGACAAAACCACCTCTTCGAATTCAGTGGAACCTGATGTTCAGCCAGACAAAAACAGTCAGCCAGAAAAACAGAACGAAACAAAACAATCCGAAACAAAACAATCCGAATCCGATGCGGCGTTAAAGAAATTAGAAGAGCAATTGCGCCAGCAAAAAGAGCAGGAAGACAACGAGCAAAAAAATCATGCTCAGGAGACAAAAACAGCATCACGTACAACTCGCGGTAATACAACAAAAACATCGACCCAAACCACTTCGGAGCCACAAGTCGTGGTAAAAAAATCCGGAGGCGTAATTGCCACTTTCGCTTTTTTATTCAGTATTATCGCTTTGGCTGGTCTGGGTTTTGTCGCCTGGCAAGGCAAACTATGGTTAGACACCCAACAAGAAGTCAGCAACCTAAAACAACAAGCATTTGATAATAGCCAGCAAACCATCAACCAGCTGCAAAGCCGTATCACTCAGTTGCAATCCAGATTGGCCTCGCAAAATAACGCACTAAACAAAGTGAACCAATCTGTAGCAGACTTGGGTGAGCGCACCAAAGAGCTAGGACAAAGCCAACCTAATCAGTGGCTTGCCGCAGAAGCTTTGTATCTAGTCAATCTCGCAGAACGTCGTTTGTTAGTCGAACAAGACGTCACAACGGCAATTCAATTGCTGCTGAGCGCTAACGTACGTTTAACTGCCATGAATGATCCAAGTGTGTTTCCAATCCGTCAGGCATTAAGTGAAGATATTGCAAAGTTAACCGCCGTGGTTCAACCCAATACGGATGACATCTATTTAACCTTATCCGGCCTTATCAGCCAAATACAAACCTTACCTTTCGCGAATCTTTACTTGCCAGACGCTGTAGAAGCGAAAGAAGTACCAGAAGTCACAACGGAAGTAGATAACTGGCAAGAAAACTTAAAGATTAGCTTTCAACGTTTTATGAGTAACTTCATCACTGTGACTCGCAATGAAAACCCGGTGAAACCTGCGTTACCTGCGGACCAACAATGGTATGTTCGCTCTAATATCACTACTCAACTTCTCATGGCACAACAATCCGTATTGGAACAAAACAACGCAATTTATAAAGACGCCTTGCAACAAAGCAAATCATGGTTAGTAGAATATTTGGATGTGGATAATGCAGCCGTTACGGCCGCCGTTGTATCGATAGAGGCCATTGAACAACAAAACGTAGAATTATCCTTACCTTCTGACTTGAGAAGTCAGGCGCTTTTGACGAACTTTGTTAAAAAACAGGCACAGTTGAAATATCAGGTGCAGGAGCTAGCCAATGATTAAATTAGTCAAACGCCTTAGTCTGTTTGTCGTAATTGGTCTGATTTTATTTTTGTCACCAAAGTTTGTCGACCAGCAAGGTTATGTCTTGATCTCTTTTGGCAACTGGAACATCGAAGGCAGTGTTGTGTCTTTTGCTCTTACGATCTTCATTGGTCTTTTCCTATTGTGGCTACTTATTACCGCTATAAAATACACCTTCAATGCTGTCATCTTGCCAAGCAAATGGTGGAAATCACGCCAACTTACTAACCAAAGTAACTTCTTACAGTCTGGCATCGATTTCATGGCCATGGGTCAATGGCAGCTGGCCGCTAATCAGTTTAGTAAAGTAAAAAGACAGGAGCGCATTGAAACGGCAAAACAACTGAAACTAGTATGTGCCGCGCACTCTCAAGTGGATGAAGCTTTAGCCCTACCACAGGATACGAGTTCGTCCACGGGTGTTAAGTTCACCCAACTAAGTCAGCTCAAGCAACAGAAAAAGTTTCAACAAGCCCAACCTATATTGGATGAGCTTAAAGCAAACATTCATAAACAGCCTTTGCCATTGCAACAATTGTATTTCGAACTGCAAGTACTCAACTTTTCATGGAATGAGGTCAGCAAACATCTTCCTAAACTAAACAAACAAATAACCAAAAATGGCGATCAATTCGCCGTTAACGCCTGGAATCAGCACCTGAAAGATAGTCTGGTTCAAGGCTTCAATGCTTATGTAGAACATTACTCTATTAATCAGCTACATCAGTTATGGGATTCGTGGACAAAAGCGGTAAGAACAATGGAACCCGTTTTCGACGCTTACCTGTCTGTTTTGGCCAAACACCAGCAACATCAGCTTATTGAAAATGAGCTGCTGCCAGCTTTTAATGTGAAAAAATCAGATTGGCTTTTATCCCTTATCAGATTGGTTTACGCCAATTCCCATGTAGTGCCTATGCCAAAACTTTTTGTTAAGGTTCAACAGGCCGCATCTAAGAACAAGGATAATAAAACGCTCGTTACTATACTGGCTTATCTGGCCGCGGGTGATAAAGATCACCAGTTAGCTAAACAAGCGTTAGAGCAAGTGGTGTTCGATTCAAAGGAAAAAGTGGATCGACGACTTTACGCCTGCACATTGGCTGAGCTTGGTGAAATGCGTCACAGCGTCGATGTGTTTAAATCCTTGGAAAGCTATTAAACAAAGCTTGTGATACCATAGGGGTTTCCGTTTAAGGATGAATTAATCGTAACCCCTATTAGAGGAACCAGATACGTTTGGACCTGCTAGTATATAATCAATTTACCTTCATCATGGTCACCATCAGCATGTCGCTCATTTCGGCGTTGTTTATGGTTAAAAATCCACTGAAAAGTGCTGAACAAGACGATGAAGTGATCAAGTATTTTGCCTCATACTTTTTGTTGACCTTTGTTGGTTCAATGACATTTTTAACACGTCCATTTTTGCCCGAGACGTTTTCTGTAATCCTGACCAATTTGTTTTTGATAGGTAATTTGTATTGCCTTAAATATGGGCTGTTGTGGCGTCAGGGTCATCAATTGCACCTATTTAATAATCAACATGCCATTTACCACGTCTTGTTGTTTGTTTTTTCACAACTGTTATTAAGCTTTTCATTAGAGCAGCCCCAGTTCTGGTTGACACTCAATCACTCACTTAACGCCATTTTTGTGCTTGTATTTATGTTGCCTATGGTGAATTTAAATCGCACTAAAAGCCCCCCATTTGGTGAGGCTGTGATTACTCACAGCATCATGTTTGTCATTGCGGGTCACGTTATGACGCCTATCATATGTCTGATGTCAGAGCATTTTATGTTTTACCAGTCTATGGTACTGGTGATTCACCTGATCAGCATTTTTGTGTTTTTAGGTGGATTGCAATGCCTGATCATGTCGGATGCCTTCGAACAGCAATATCAGACTTCAATAAGAGACCCATTAACGGGCATCTTTAATCGAAGATATTTCTTTCAGAAAGTGAAAGAAATTACCGCCATGCAAACCGATGATTCGGTAAATTCCGTTATTTTGTGTGATATCGACGACTTCAAAGAAATCAACGAAAAATACGGCCATGATGTTGGCGACTCCGTTATCAAGAACTTTGCACATTTACTCACGGATCTGACCGGCAACATGGGTACAGTATCGAGATTTGGCGGGGAAGAGTTCACCGTTCTATTGAAGCAGCACGACTTACCGCAAGCGATGGCTTTTGCAGAGCAATTGCGACACGCTTGTCAGTCCATTCAGGTCCCAACGGACGCTGGCCAGATTAAAATCACAGCCAGTTTTGGTGTTGCTGAAATATGGGAATTACCTGAAATAGATTTATCGATTAAGCTGGCAGACAACGCTCTGTTGTCCGCCAAAGCGGAAGGAAAAAACAGGGTTTGTGCGGCCTAAGCCTCTCCCTGTTGTACCTGAATCGTCTGAGTTGGGAAGGCAAACTCCGCCCCTCGAGCCTCGATGATCTTACCAATATCTAATAACACGGTTTGTTTATGCTGATGATAAGTAATCCAATCCGTCGTTATAGTCATGCAATACACCAGAATGTCCAATGACGACGCGCCAAATCCATTCAGATTAACGATTTGCACCTGATCCTGAGCAATCACGTTCGACGCGCTCAAATAGGCTTTAATATCCGCAACTATGCCTTCTACCTGAGCCATATCATCATATCGAACGCCCATGGTTTCTTTAATTCGTCTATGGGTCATCCTTGAAGGGTTTTGCACCGTAATATTGTTAAACAACGCATTGGGCACATAAAGCGGTCGTTTATCGAAGGTACGAATTTTAGTAATGCGCCAACCTATGTATTCTACTGTCCCTTCGATTTCACGATCCGGGGAACGGATCCAGTCTCCAACCTTAAACGGTTTGTCCAAATACAACATAATGCCACCGAACCAGTTTGACACTAAGTCCTTCGATGCGAAGGCTAATGCAGCACCAGAGACACTGCCAAGGGCAATCAAACCACTTGCATCTAAACCAAGAAGATCAAAGGCGACAATGAGTAAGATAACAGTTAATAACAGTCGGCTTATCTTGGCCACGCCGATGACCGCTGTTTTATCAAACTTAGCGGTTTCTGACTCCAGCAAACTGGCGCGTTCTATCGTATTAACCACCCGGAATCCATACCAGCTTAAATGGATGGCCGTTAGCAGCTGCATAACCGGGTATTGATTCAGATTCAGGTTAAACGCCCAAACCTCATTAAAAAGGCTAATTGCACTCCAGACCATAGCCAACATGAGAAACATTTTTCCGGGTGCATAACTCGCATATAAGCTGGCACCTAACAGGTTCTGTTGTGATTGAAGAAGTAGAAAACCCTTAAATCCACGCAAGACTAAGATTAAAACTGTGCATGCCAGTAATGCCAATGAATGACCAAAATATGGATTTTCCGGAGTGAAAAATTGCCCAACCGCTTCCATTAAAAATCAACACCTTATTGTGTTTTTGGATTATAGGCTTTAGGTTATACCAATTTGATCAGTAACACATAATCAATTCATGGCAAAACAAAAGGTTTCACCTCAAACCGAACAGGAAGCACTGAGTATCGCCAAGGCGACACAAAGGCCAAATCAAACAAAAGAGCAAACCAAACTTATTGCCAAAGGCATAGAAAAAGGCATTGCCGAATACAAAAAACGCCAGAAGTCGAAAGCCCGAGATTTAGACAAAAAACGTAAAAAGCTAGACCATAAAGAAGAAATGCTGCATCAGGAGTCGGAAGAAGCCGCCAATGAAACAGCAATAGAGACTAAACATCCAGCCTTGCCCTGGTTACTCGTTTTACTCGGTCTGAGCATCGGCTTAAATCTATTTCAATATTTCAAATCTTAAATGGAATCATAATGTTAAAACGGATAATCACTACTTCGATGTTGCTTTTGAGTGCCTTTTCATACGCGCAACCGGAACAACAAACCTATCAGGTACCACAACACGAACTGGTTTATATGCAAACCAGCGAGGGCCTCATTGTTTATCAAGTATTGCCTCAAATTGCGCCAAATCATGCGCAACGATTTAAAGATCTGACAAACGAAGGTTGGTACGATGGTCTGGAGTTTTATCGTGTTATCGATGGTTTTGTCGCGCAAGCTGGTGAAGGCGAATCAGAATGGAATAACGTCAAAGGTAAGCCGGGGAAAAACAAAACGCCACTTAAAGGGGAGTTAACGAGACCTATTAGCAATCAATTCAATTTAGTTCAAAAGCCGGATTTATTGGCTCCACAAACTGGATTTATTGATTCTGTCCCAGCTGGACAAGATCCAGCAACTAAAGAAGAATGGTTTTTACACTGCCCGGGCATGGTGGCGATGGCACGTGGTAACGATGTTAACTCAGGGGCAACAGAGTTTTACATCAATATTGGTCAAGCGCCTAGACACTTAGATCGCAACATGTCCGTTTTTGCACGAGTTGTATCTGGATTAGAAGTCGCACAACGTATGAATCGAGGAAACAAAGCCATAGGCGGCATTGTAGAAGATCCTAAACTACGTGCAAAAATTGAATGGGCAAAAATGGGCGATGAGGTTTCGCCGGAAGTAAGAAAACAGGTGACGGTCGATACGTTTGAATCTGAACGGTACCAAAATCGTCTAAAGTCAGCCAAAGAGAAAAAACATGAATTTTATGTTTATCCGGGTAATGGCAATGTCGATGTATGTTATTACGCACCTAACATAACCGTTAAGTAATGGATGTTATTCCTCAGGCGTAACGTATCTTAATAAAACCGCTGGTCGCGATGGACTGACACGCAAGTATTTTGTTGCGTTTAAGCTGCTCATCGTCCAGCGCAATATTATTTAACATATTTATGCTGCCCGCTTCTAATCTGCACGTACAAGTACCGCATACGCCAGCTTCACAGGAATAGGCAATCGGTAACCTGGCTTCTTTCATGGCACTCAACAAGGTTTCGTCTGGCTTGAGCTGCAGTCGATATTCGTGTCCCTGCAAATCCACCAGCAACTCCGCAGCCATACCTTTCACTTCTTCTTTATTGCCGTCGTAGTTAATGAACCTTTCATAAAAAATCTGAGACATATCAAAGCCTAATGGCAATAATCCCTGTCTCAGGTTATCTATAAAATCTCCGGGACCGCATAGGTAAACTTGAGTTGAAGGCGTCTTTGATGGGTTAGTTTGAATAAATCGCTGCATGATCTCCTGATCAATATGTCCCTTCGCCCAAGGTTTATAACCAAACCAGGCGGTTTCACTAAAACAATAATGAAGGTGAAATCTGTCTTCAAATCTCTGATGCAAATCGAATAACTGCTTCCGAAAGATGGTTTCCTTTTCGTTGCGTGTGCCGTAAAGCAAGTTAACAACACTGTGAGGCTCGTGGGTAAGCAGCGTTAACATCATGTTGTACAAGGGAGTAATGCCACTGCCTGCAGCAAAAAAATAATAAGTCTGATAACGATTAACATCAGGCCTAACATAGAACTTTCCGAGCGGTGCACTAACCTGAACACGCTCCCCTACATTTAAAACCTGATTAATATAATCGGAGACGCCGCCTTCGCCGTTGGCTTTGACCGTGATGGTCAGATACTCGCTACCGGGTGGTGACGTTATGGAAAAACTTCGAACTAAATCTTCCCCCTTAATATTCAATTTCACTTTAACAAACTGACCCGCATACCAATCGAACCGATTACGCACTTCACATGGCAACCTAAACGCCACCGTATGGCAACAGGCCGTCTCTTTTTTCTTACTGGATACGGTTAAGGGGAAATACGCCATGCACCTGCCTTGTATAAAACGCTCAAACAAAATGGCAAATAGCCGAGAAATTACAATGCGAACAGGGTTGTAACTCAACACCTTACTTGTGACGTAACTTAACCCACAAGCAAAGCTAACTAGATCTTAGTCGGGTTTCTGCATATTCCCAGTCAATATACCGATTTTATGTTAATCAATGGCTGTTACATTGACCTTCATCAGGATTTTTAACTTAGAATAACAATGAAAGTTTCAACTTTCCTTGATGCACTTTTTACGGAACTTGAACTTTTTACTAAGGCAAAAGCTAAAGCCTCAAATCATTATTAAGACTCCAAAATTCAATAATATCTTTCGAGAAAAAGACCTTAAAAAATAAGCAGACAAAAAAAGTGTTCAAAACGCACCCACTTTTTAATTGGCTCCAACGCATATAAAACAATGAAACTGATTATTCTGATAAGAAAAAAGAGGTGAAAACTTTCTATTTCACCCCATTAACTGAAATTATTCGGGAAAGACTTCTAAAGTTAACATTAGTCCATAATGTTTAAAGTCAACTTCGTGGTCTTTACTCATAGAAACATCATGCGCGGCAGTTAGCAGGTAAAATCCAGCATGTTCAGCTTCAAATGAGAACATTCCGTTTTCATTCACCTTCAATACTCTTTCATCACGATCATTTCTATGTCGAGTTGCACCACGGATCAACGCAACTTTCCCTGATACAGGTTCACCTTCAAAAAACAGCTGCATGGATATATTTTCACCAACAAACAAATCGTTAGGGTGGGTATGACCCATTACTTCCAAACCCTTCCCTGTTGGTTGAGTCGCCTGTTTTGACGGCGCGTTCAAAGTCACAAAAGTTTCTACCCGCGATGACGTGGTTCTTTTCACAACGTCCGTCGCGCCTTCTGGTAATTCAGGGTTCTTTCCAAACAGTCTCCAAGGTGTGCCATCGGCTTTCTTGAACGTGGTCATAAACACATCGGGTTGCACTAGACTGACGCGATGCGTTCCTGAATGTTTAATTTCAACGTCGGCCACTGATAGACGAGTATAAGCTTGCCACTCTGGTCCCTGTGTCACTTTGCCGTCGGCGTTCACCATCTCGGAACTTAGAATACTAAACAGATTCTCAAGATCGCCCTGATATTTACCATTATCACCAAAAGGCCGGTCAGGGTGAAAAATGTCATTTGAAATACTTGACGTTAAAGTCACGGTTTGTGCCTTATCACCTGACAATAATGTGTGAGAAGGCAGTATATATCGTTCGTGTGCATTGGAAGATAAAGAGACCAGAGCCACGGTACTTGCCAAACTCAATAATAGCTTTTTCATATTTATTCCTGATTAATATCTATTTTTATTTCCCCAAACTCGCTATTCCCTTGTAGAAAATACGTCTGTGTTTGGCCCAAATTAATTTTTTGCTTTAAATATTCGCGACTGCCTTGTTCTCTCACTGCTTCAAAATGGAGAACAAACTCCCCCGTTAAATCGGAGACCTGCCAATCGAAGGTATATGTACCAGGCTTTCTGGTAGCGCCACTCACGGCATCGTAGTTTGGAGTCTCGTTACGACCGACTTTTCGCCACCATTGACGCAGATCCTTAAACCAGTCGCTTTGTTCACGCCAGAAAACGAACGTCTTAACTGGTTTTCTTTTTGTCGTTTCGAGCCAAACGGCTACGTAAGGCTTGTGGTAAGGCGAAACGTCCATTTTGGGTAAGGTCATTTCCACTTCCAGAGAATTTGCCCTGCTCTCATTGGCCGAAATAACCCCGAAAAACAGAAATAAGATAGTTTTAATATTCAATGAATCATCCTTTAATAACTGGGTACAAAAAACAAAAACAGCAATACAGGGCTCACCACGCCCGCAACCAGAGAAAACAATGCTTTTCTTCTGTGTTTGGCGTTTTGCCACAAGATGAGTAGTCCAGTGACCGCAAATACCAACATTAAAAACGCCGACACATCTATGAGCCACCTCCAAACATCTCCGCTGTGCCGCCCTTTGTGCAGATCATTGATTAGCGCCACAAAGCCGGCCTTGCCAGACTCAACTTCAAGCTCCCCTGACTCTGTCCACAAAGTTAAATAGACATATCCAGCAGGCAACGGGAAATCCATGGTCACCTCACCCGCGTCCATATCGACATCGATGCTTCTGGGTTCCTTCAAACCTAAACGTCGTTCGATATAACTTTGCAATAACGGCAATGGAAAATGTCTTTCTGTACGAATGGCGGATATTAGGGTTTCCGGTATTTGCAGGTTTTGTATTCGAACTTGTGGCTGACCGGCCCATTGTGAGTGATTCAACGTGATTCCGGACAAACAAAAAAACACCAATAATCCAAACAACACCGAAGAAACATATATATGTAACCAACGAAACAGGCTAAACCAACGTTTAGCCTGTTTGCTGTTTAGCTTCTTTTTTGACTTCAAGCTGTTAGCTTCTAGAACTGGTAGTTAACCGTCGCTTTAATGTTGCGCCCCGGCTCATAGTCCAATAGATACAGATCACCAAATCTCGGATGCGTTGACAGGCCCGTTCTCGATGATTGAGACGCGTAATATTCATCAAACACGTTATCCACACCAAACACAAACGTTACGTTACGCAGCTGTTGTGGTTTCCATGTAGCAGATACATTGTTAACCACAAACCCTTCTTTAGAATTGTCCTTGGATGCACCGTCTAGATCTAATCCAGCATCAACATCCGCAACTTGATGTACTTCCCAATTAAGCAACAAGTTATACGCCGTTAAGTCGTATTTAATGTGACCACTGATGGTATTGCCTTGTTCACGATCCAATCGCGCTCCGTCTAAGCTCAAGTAGTCATCAAAGGCTTCTAAATCCGTTTCTGCCGAAGAGAAAGTTAATTGGCTGCTAAAATCGCCAGAACGATAGCTCACATAGGTTTCAAGACCTTTGATGTTCATATCGCCAATATTGTCTTTCCAATAATCACGCGGTCCGCCACCTGGCACTTGTGCATAATCGTAAATGTAGTCATTAAGTTGGGTGTTAAACACAGTGATACCCGCAGAAAGTTGCTGCTGATTACGAAGTTTTGATTGGTATGCCAGCGCTAATTCGGTATTTTGGCCAGTTTCAGCTTTGATGTCTGCATTAGCTGTATCGTCGATACCCGCACCAATGAAAACTTCAGCAATCTCAGGTCCCTTAAACAGTCCTGTTGTGCTCAACTTCAATAACAAACGTTTAGACAACTCATATTCCGCAGCTAACGCAAAAGACGCGTGATCAAAAGTGTCATCTACTACAGCACTTTCGACATCATACTGGTCAAATCGAACGCCTGGGATCAGCGCCAGATTCGAAGTTAACTCAATTCGGTCCTGGACAAATACAGCAACAGATGTGGCTTTCTCACCCGAATTCTTAACGCCCGATGCCGACTCTGCGCTGTAGTCAGTTTCATACTCAACAACATCGATGCCGTAAGTCAAAGTATGTTCCGGCCCGAATGTAATCCCGGTCTCAGCAATCACATTAAAGCCGGTATTCATTGCTTCACCTTTTACTTGCGCGGCCCAGGCAGCATAAGCTTCATTGATTGCCCAACCAGACTCGTCACGTTCCAGTGTGCTGGTATTGCGATATACCGCTGATTTAACTTCCGTATCCTCGCCTAATACGGCATCGTAACTCACAGTTACGGTGTCACGCCCAAACTCAGTCGGCCACAACAAAGGCACATTAAGAGAGTTAGTAATCGCTAAGTCTGTGGCTAATCCCATATCAGGGCGGTAACTGTAGTCACCCTCATCTGTGTACTTTTCGTAACTCATGGCCACACGCTGATTGTTATCTAGATCCCAGCCGAACTTGAATAACACATCCATTAGATCGCCAGATAAGCCTTTAACCGAGCCATCAGTACCTGCGACTTTGTTTCCTTCGGCATCTAATAGCTCACCACCACCAACTTCATAGTTTTCTCGGCTAATGCGATTGACATAACCTAAGAAGTCCAAGTCTCTGTTGAGTTGACCGTAAGCAGTAAAGGCTAAATTAGTACCTGAGTTTGTTCCTGAGGAGACCTTCAAACGGCTGCCAAATTGCTCATCTTGCGTTAACAATTCTTTGGCTTGTTTGGTTTCAAAACGCACCGCACCACCAAGACCACCGTCGATAACACTGTTGCTGCCAATTTCAATGTCCACAGACTTTAAAATGTCAGCGTGTATTTGCAGGTTACCCATGTGGTGATACATGTAAGAGTTTTGCTTGGCACCGTCGATGCTGATGTTTAGATCTTTGTCGTCCATGCTTCGTATGGTAATACGCTGATTTAACGAGTGTGCGCCCCCCACATCTACACCGGGGATAGTGCGCAGTAAATCACTAATGTGGTCGGCTTGTTTTTGTGCCATATCTTCGCCATGCAAATAAAGAGATGAAGCATCAATTTGTGTGCTCCAGACTTCTATGGTTTCCATAACATTGTCATTTTGTGCAGCGGTCGCTGAAGCGTTGAAAATTAAGTTTGTTAAAACAACAGCTAAAGCACTGCGTTTAAAACCTGGCGTAGACATAGTGGATCCTTATAACCAATTGCTAATGATAAATACGGTAACGATCCAAATGAGAATCATTCTCAATAATGTAACACTATGTTAGAGTAAAGTTTCTAATTATTGTTATGCACAAACGGCAAAGTTTTATGAATAACAGGCAAGTTAGGTTTTTGAGACAGATAAACGTTAGGATAAAGTGATGTCAGAGTTAAGCTCCAACAAGTTAAAACAAGCACTTTCGAGCGCAGGTTATTCCAATCAGTACCTGCAATTAAGCGTCTCTGAGCACACACCAGTTGCGACAGGTTCAATACGTTGGCAAAAGCTCGCCAACGGTTTGCAACTGCATTTTTGCAATCATGTTGAAAATCAATTTGGCACTAGCTCTGTAAAGCTCGACGCTTGTTTAAGTTTTAACTTCTTATATAAAGGAAATTTAGAGTTTAGCCTTGGAAACCGTCACTATCAGCTCCAGACAGCAGAAGAATCACCCACCGTATTTATATCTAATGTACTAGAAAACGAAGTGTTCACTCGATTTATCAAATCAGAACAACATGTCATCAAACTAAACATCACCGCTTCCAGATGCTGGTTACTGACTCGTCTAGCCAACATAACAATGCCGCCAAAACTAGAGAGTTTTTTGAAGTCGAGTCAGGTTATTACGTTAACAGATGCGACACCTTTATTAGTTTTGGCCGACCAGCTCATGAAATGCAGCTCAACTGAAGATCTGAACCATGTTTTGCAATGTGAAGCCTTAGCGACCCAATTTGTTACCACAGGCTTAAAGGCATTAGAACAAGGCCAATATCTACCCCTTCATCCAACACAAACGTCTAAGCATTCCATGTCAGCCAAACAAGCTCTGGAGTGTCAGATCAAACACTATATTCAAAACTCGTTTAAACAAATAAAGGACGTTTCGCAGATTGCCCAGCACTTTTCTGTTAGTAGTAGTACGTTGCAAAGACGATTCAAATCAAAACATGGAACAACGGTTAACGAATGTCTTCGTTCGGTAAAACTCGAGCACGCAAAGCGTGAACTGTTGTTAAACAGAGTAAGTATCGGAGAAGCAGCCTATAATGCTGGTTATAACCATGTTTCGAACTTTGTATCCGCCTTTACTCGTTACTTTGGCTTGTCTCCTTCTCAATATTTGAAACAGCATTCCCTTTAAATTTATAGCGTTTCGGGTTTATCAGAGAAAGTTATCACTAAAGGTTATATTGGATATCAATTATTTAGATTGCGAGTACGATAAAACCCGATATCCTTCAGCCCATAATCACGTATGTAGGAATTAAACTTGAGCTGGATATTTTTCACCTTATTAGCCGTTACCATGCAAACCTGGCGCAATGCCTTGCAAAGCAAGCTTAGCCAACAGGTTAATACTTCAGGTGTCACCTTAGCTCGATTTTTATTTGCCCCTCCATTAGTCGTCATTTATTTAATTCTGTTATACCAGTTTAACCCTCAGCCTTTGCCTGACTTTAATAACAAGTTTGCCTTGTTTGTTGTGCTCGCCGCCATGTTGCAAATCGCAGCCACCTCGTTGATGGTGATTTTATTCAAACAGAAGAACTTCGCCGTAGGTGCAGGGTTGGCCAAAAGTGAAGCCTTAGTCGCAGGCGTGCTTGGAACCTTATTTTTTGGTAGCCAGTTATCGCTTTTGGGCTGGGTTGGCATTCTATTAGGCGCCGTTGCAGTCTTTGTATTAAGTGGCGCAGGACAAAGAGGTGAGTTAAACGCTAAAACCGTATTGATTGGCCTAGCCTGTGGAACCTGCTTCGCGTTGACTTCTCTATTCGTTCGAGAGGCAAGCATTGCACTCAATGTGCCTTTTCCACAAAGCGCAGCCTGGGTTTTGCTGTGGGTGTTATGTATTCAAACGTTAAGTTTGGGCGTGTTTATTAAAATAAAAGAGCCAGAGACATTCAGCCAACTTAAAGACAATGGCAAGATGACCTTGCTCACCAGTTTTACAAGCTGCCTGGGCTCAATTGGTTGGTTCAGTGCCATGGCACTTCAACACGTCGCCTACGTGAAAACACTGGGCCAGATTGAAGTTTTGCTTACCATACTCATTTCTATCTGGTGGTTAAAAAATCCTATGAAAAAACACGAATTGATCGGCCTAGTGCTCATATCGTTGGCAGCTATCTTTGTCATGTGGACTTAGTTGGTTCGACTGCGATAGGCCGCAAGTTCCGCCAATAACCAGTCTTTGCTTTTTATTTTCTTTTTGTTCGGGCACTGAATGTAATAATACTTGCCCGACATTTTGCTTTTAGTAGCGGAGTACTTAATAAAATCTTCCGTCGTTTTTATGTCGTCTTTAAAATAATCGTATTTCTTTTTTATATGCGCGAGTGCTTCTTTGCCATTGTGCAAAGAACCATTTCTTTCGTACGAGCAAGTCGTGCTACTGACATAATTCAACAAATGGTTTATCTCCGATTGTGTATTAGCCCAGCTCGAATTAACAACCAATAACAACAGCGCGCCTAAGATCAATTTCATCTATAAAGTTTCCGGATTCTTTTTAATACTATTCCTAATAAATATGACGTTACTTTATGTGAAAAGGTTTAATTGGGTGAACATTTGTTTTGTTGTATAACCTAAAAGAACTTATAACAGATTAGTCGAAACAAATGCCTAACACCATTGCCCATGTAATAGGCAATTACTCAGAACCTGCGAAAGAGGCGTTCGCAAAGCTAAGAAATATATTGCTTGAAGAAGCAAAGCTTCATCACCTAGGTGATATTGAGGAGTCTTTAAAGTGGGGAGAGCCGAGTTTTAAGTCAAAACACGGCAGTCCAGTTCGTATTCATTGGCGTGACAAAGACCCAGAAATTATATCCATATATGTGAATTGCCAGTCGAAGTTATTAGATACGTATCGGCAGTTATACCCAGATACATTTGTCTATATGGGCAATCGAGAGCTGCAAGTTCAATTAGCAAAACCGCTTGCCGAAACCGCCTTACGTCATTGTTTTAACATCGCGATGAATTACCACAAGTTAAAAGACAAACCCCTGTTAGGGCAAACACCTAAGGCGTAAAAACAATTACGAAAGAATCAAACTACTGGACTCCCTTACTACCGTCATCCCCGAATCGCCTACATGGACGTAGGTGTGCCGTAATCAAAGGATGTTAAGGAACGGCCGCCCCAGCGATATCGGGGATCCAGTTTTAATCGCCACCAATCAACCTTTTATCCAATTTGAAAGACAAACCGCTCTTTGAGCAAATACCTCGCACATAAATGCCTTCACAATCGAAGCTAACAACTGGATTCCCAATTGAGTTGGGAATGACGCCGACATGGATGTCGGTGTGTCGCGATCACATGGATGTGAAAGAGCGACCGCCAAAGGATGTCGGTGTGTCGCGATCACATGGATTTGAAAGAGCGACCGACCTACACCATCGTCATCCCCGAATCGCCTACATGGACGTAGGTGTGCCGTAATCACAGGATGTGAAGGAACGGCCGCCCCAGCGATATCGGGGATCCAGTTTTAATCTCCAATAATTTACCTTTTATCCAATTTGAAAGATAAACCGATCTTGGAGCAAACATCCCGCACGAAAATGCCTTCACAATCGAAGCTAACAACTGGATTCCCAATCGCGTTGGGAATGACGTAACAAACAAAAACGGCCCCATGAGGAGCCGTTTCGTTATCTAATTAGCAGAAAGTTATTTCTGGGCCTGACGGGCCTGCTCTTTTCTGTCTTTTTTTTGTTGCTGACGAACGACAATCGTATCTTTCGCTTCAGAGCCTATATGCTCTTCACCGCGTTGTTTCGCTAACTCAATTTGTTTTTGACGCTCTGCAAAACGTGCTTTTTGCTCGTCGGTCATCTTGTCGATACAGTGGTGACATGAAACGCCCATCACGTAATGTTCAGACTGTTTGTCTTCTTCTGTGATCGGCATACGGCAAGCGTGACACTGATCGTAAATACTCTTTTCTAACTTATGGTTTACCGCCACTCGGTTATCAAATACGAAACAATCACCCTGCCAGGTCGTTTCTTCTTCTGGCACTTCTTCTAAGTACTTAAGAATACCACCTTCTAAGTGATACACCTCTTCAAAGCCTTGCTCTTTCATAAAGGCAGTTGACTTCTCACAGCGAATTCCGCCAGTACAGAACATGGCGACTTTTTTATGTTTAGCCGGATCCATGTTTTTCGCTACGTAGTCAGGAAACTCTCTGAACGTTTCGGTATTTGGATTAACCGCACCTTCAAACGTACCAATTTCAATTTCGTAGTCATTACGAGTATCGACAACAAATACTTCAGGATCTTGAATTAACGCATTCCAATCTTTTGGTTTTACGTAAGTACCTACGACTTTGCGCGGATCGATACCTTCCACCCCCATAGTAACGATTTCTTTTTTAAGTTTTACCTTAGTGCGGTAAAACGGCATAGACTCGTCAAAGCTTTCTTTGTAAACGATATCAGCTAAACGTTCGTCTTGTTGTAGCCAGTTTAATAACGCATCGATACCTTCACGGCTACCCGCTACCGTACCGTTAATGCCTTCATTAGCTAATAACAAGGTACCTTTAACCCCGTTGTCTTCCATGGTTTGTTGTAAAGGCTGACGTAATTCTTCGAAATTTTCTAAGCGCACAAACTTATACATTGCGCACACGACGACTTGTGACATTAAGATTCCTCTTTGCCCCCCGGAACGTAAATCCGGAGCATTGTGGATAAATTGGGAGCGGCATTATACTTATTTTGGTGAATAAATAAACATAGGGAAATTACTGATCTCAAGTAATTTACACATGACGTTATAAAAACAATCACTTACACTAACCGAAGGACCATTAACCCTCTGATTTATTTATGTTACCGCTGAACAAAGTTTCTAAACTGAAACTCATGGAGATTGTCGCCCGTATCGATTTTTTTAAGTCGTTTACCCTGGATCAGCGAGAACTCTTATTACAACACGCAAAATGTTATCGCTGTGTCCAAGGTCGATTAATACAGTCGCCCGTCGATCATAACAGTCACTTTTACATTATTTTGTCCGGTGAAGCCGCCATATTTAAACAAGGGGTGGTTGACCCAATAGGTCATATCAAGGCAGGTGAATTTATTGGTGAAGGCAGTTTCATTAAACGTCGGCCAAAAAGTACCGCGGCACGTGCCACCACCGACTCCATAGTGTTGTGTATGGACCAAGATACGCTGCAAGGTTTACCTCACCAACTAAAAAGCACGTTTAAAGATGCCATTATTGAAGGCATGGCGAGACGTATCATGTACTTGAGCGATGAAATTGTCCGTTTGGGCGAGATTTATATGAATTAGTTTTTTTTCAACACGAGTTAGAACTGACAAAGTTGCCTGAAATTGCTCGTGTATTAGATAGCGGATGTCGCTTGGGGCTCCTCCGAGATGACGGTGATTTTTGTCATCCCATCACGAATGAAGTGAGATGCGGGAACTCGGATAATATTCATCACATAATGAGCGATCAAGCCATTCCGCTGGAGGTCCCGGACGTCACCTCTGGCTCCTCCGGGATGACGTAATTTAAATTAAAGCGGCTTTTCCCAGAACAACGCCTGGCCCATTTTCGGGTCGAGCTCATAACCAGAGAAACCTTGTTTTTTATAGGCATTTTGCGCTACTTGGTTACCTTCCAACACTTCCAATGTCAGCTTACAGGCACCTCGCTCTTTTGCGATTTGTGCTACGGCTTCCATCATTTTTTGACTAACGCCTAATCCTCTGAAATCTCTCGCCACCACCACATCATGAATATTAACGATGGGTTTGCATCTGAAAGTAGAAAACACTTCAAAACAGTTAACCAAACCTGCGGGCTGATCATCCACATAACAGATAACGCTAAACGCATGAGGGACTTTTGCTAATTCCGACGCCAGGTTTTCCTGCGTCTCTGATGTTAGTGGCTCGCCGCCTCCCATAGGATCAGTTGCGTAAGCGTTTAACAAATAAACTAAGTCTTTGCCTTGTTTGTGATCGTTATAATCGGCCAGTTTGATTTCTATCTTCATTTTGCGCTCTCAAATTTCCCATTATGATTCTATCTGGTGCTCTATACCCATAAATAGATTTACCGCCGTTTCACACATTTGATCAATTGGGCTGTTATCTGCGTACACACCATCGATCAACAAACGAGCGATGCCATGCATAGTACCCCAGGTTACCTGTGCCAGTCTCAGAGAATCTTCACCCTCAGGTAAAAAACCTAAACGCTGCCACTCTTTAGTCATGGTGACCTGACTTTGGAAACTCGGATACGCGACCGCTTTTAACGATTCTGTCGCTGTATTCTGCTTCCAAATGCTGCGGCCAAACATCAAGTCATATAATTCAGGGTTGTCCGCTGCATAATTGATATAGCCGTAAATGAACTGTCGATATTTTTCTCTAGGACTAATATCTGTTTGTTTAAAAATGGCTTCGGCCGCTTTATGCCATTTCTCGAATCCTTCAATGGCAATCGCACATAACAACTCATTTTTGTTTTTAAAATGATGGTAAGGCGCGGTACGTGACACCCCTACTCTTTCAGCGAGTTTTCTTAACGATAAGCCGTTAACCCCCGACTCTTCGACCATAACTCTTGCCGACTCAAGCAAGCTCGCTCTTAAATCACCGTGGTGATAAGTGGTTTGGTTTTCTTTTTCGCTCACTGTTTCATTCGCTTTTTCTTACTTAAAGCCAAATTAACACACATCTTGACACCGTCCAAATTAAGCACTATCTTGACACCGTCTAGTTACTGGTAATACCAGACAACCAACAAACGTTTACCCATCGAGGACCCATTTTATGTCTACAGCTCTACACACTAATGGACAAACCAAATATCCGAACCTACTTCAGCCTCTAGACTTAGGGTTTACCACACTTAAAAACAGAGTATTAATGGGCTCTATGCATACCGGGCTGGAAGAAGCACCAAACGGACACAAACGCATGGCCGCATTTTTTGCTGAACGTGCTAGAGGTGGAGTTGGGCTAATTGTGACAGGCGGCATAGGCCCTAATGATGAAGGCGCTACACACGCTAAGACCAAGCGACTAGACACACCAGAACATATTGCTGAACACAAAGAGATCACCGATGCGGTTCATGCCGAAGGCGGGAAAATCTGTATGCAGATCCTGCATACTGGCCGCTACGCTTATAACCCCAACCTGGTTGCCCCTTCAGCCGTACAAGCGCCTATCAATCCATTCAAGCCAAAAGCGCTCGATCATGATGGCATACAGAAACAATTGACTGATTTCATTAATACCGCAAAACAGGCTCAACAGGCAGGTTACGATGGCGTGGAGATCATGGGTTCTGAAGGTTATTTTTTAAATCAATTCATTGCTAAACGCACGAACCAAAGAGATGACGAATGGGGCGGCGATTATAAGAACCGCATTAAATTGCCTATTGAAGTCGTGCGCCAGGTTCGCGAAGCGGTTGGCCCAGAGTTTATTATCATCTACCGCTTATCTATGTTGGATCTGGTTGAAGGCGGTTCCACTTATGAAGAAGTGGTTGAGTTAGGCTTGGAAATTGAAAAAGCCGGGGCCACCATCATCAATACAGGCATAGGCTGGCACGAAGCTAGAATTCCTACCATCGCAACTAAAGTTCCACGCGCAGCTTTCACTTGGGTCACCGCAAAATTCCGTGACGCCTTGAACATACCTGTGATCACCTCTAACCGAATCAATACGCCAGAAGTGGCCGAGCAAGTCTTAGCACGCGGAGACGCCGACATGGTTTCTATGGCCCGTCCGTTTTTAGCCGACCCAGAGTTTGTCAAAAAAGCGATGGAAAACCGAAGTGATGAAATCAATACCTGTATCGGTTGTAATCAGGCCTGTCTCGATCACGTATTTGAAGGCAAGATGACCAGTTGTTTAGTTAACCCGAGAGCCTGTCACGAAACCGAGCTCAATCTTATCCCAGCCACTAACATCAAGCATTTTGCTGTGGTGGGCGCAGGACCTGCTGGTCTTGCCGCATCCGTTTCCTTAGCAGAGCGTGGTCATCAAGTTACGTTATTTGATGCCGCTGGCGAAATTGGCGGCCAATTTAATGTCGCCAAACAAGTCCCTGGTAAAGAAGAATTTTATGAAACCCTTCGTTATTTCAAACGTCAGTTAGAATTAAAGAATGTCGATGTTAGGTTAAATACTAGTGTCACGGCAGAGCTACTTAACGAAGGTACTTTTGACGAAATCATTTTGGCCACAGGCATATCCCCTCGAACCCCGAAAATAGAAGGCATCAACCACGACAAGGTACTTAGTTATTTAGACGTGTTAAAACACAAAAAGTCAGTAGGTAATAAAGTGGCGGTTATTGGTGCAGGCGGTATCGGATTTGATGTGTCCGAATATTTGGCCCACAACGGACCAAATACCAGCCAGGACATTCCTGCCTTCATGACTGAGTGGGGCGTAGATATGACTTTATCAACACGAGGTGGTGTCGAAAATATCAAGCCACAGCCAACCCCTTCTGAACGCGAGATATTCTTATTACAAAGAAAGTCCAGCAAAGTGGGCGCAGGTTTAGGCAAAACCACTGGATGGGCGCATCGTGCCGGGTTATTGGCAAAAGGCGTAACCATGTTACCGGGTGTTGAATATCAGAAAATTGATGATGAAGGCTTACATATTAAATACGGTGACAAACAAAAGGTATTAGATGTGGATCACATCATTATCTGTGCAGGACAAGAGCCACTGCGAGAGTTAGAAAAAGGATTAAACAAACCTTATCACTTAATAGGTGGTGCCGATGTCGCGGCAGAGTTAGACGCTAAACGAGCTATTGACCAAGGGACGCGATTGGCGGCAAGACTATAAACACTAGGCTCCTTTTATAACAGGCTCTTACAAAGCGCCTGCATTATCGCGGGCGTTATGAATAAGAGACAGCGTATTATGTAACTGGATTACCGATTTCTCGGTAATGACGCCGTTCGCTGCCGTCCGACCTCCCAAACGTCTTTCCAGAATCGCCACAGCGATATCTGGAATCCAGTGCCGAATACCCAGTTTTTCAATGTGAACTCCTTCGTATGGAACAACTGGATTACCGACTTCTCGGTAATGACGCCTTCATGGACGAAGGTGTGTCGCGATGCCACGGATGGCAAGGAGCGACCGACATCAGGACGAAGGTGTGTCGCAATGCCACGGATGGCAAGGAGCGACCGCCTACTTGTCTTTCAAGAGTCCCATAGCCTCCCATCCGTCTTTCCAGAATCGCCACAGCGATATCTGGAATCCAGTAACGTTTGAAGTGGATTACCAGTCAGGCTGGGATTGACGGTATTCGTATGGAATAACAGCATTTGCTAAAAAAGACAGTTTTATCGTCACAAACAAAAAAGGCACCTATTAAAAGCGCCTTCTTTATCTCAAAAACTCAATTAAATAAACGCAAATGCGTCTGCAAACATGTGCTCTCTTATTGCCCCATGTTGAATGAAATCTTCACGCGCTATGCCGGCCATTTTGAATGGTCCAGCAAGGTAAATATCGTAAGGCTCAAGACTGATGATGTCTTCCATCACCGCTTTGTGAACATATCCGGTTTTACCTTCCCAATTATCACTTGCCTCTTCTACCACCGGAATAAATTGGAAATGCGGGTGTGCTTTAGCCCATTGTTCCATTTCATTCTTAGCATACAGCGCGTCTTCGTTTTTAACGCCCCAATACATAAGCACGGTTTGATCTGACTTATGTGTCGCCAAGTAATCGGCTATGGACTTGGTATAGGAAAATCCTGTTCCACCCGCCATCAAGATAATCGGACGTTCATTGCTATTTTGAAAATGTGCATGACCCAATCCAACTTCTAGTGTCACTTCTTTGTTATCAGCTAAATGATTAAGGGCGCCACGAGGGTAAGAATCTTCTGGGCCAGCGCCTATATGCAACTCAATTAACTCAGCGTCCGGGCTACTTCCGATAGAGAATACGCGTTTGTCGTCTTCTGCCAATACGATTTGTAAATATTGCCCAGGTAAAAATTCGGCTTTTTCCAGTGGCTTTAACTTAACCACATTTACAAAATCGGTTACCGCATCAATTGATACGACTTCTGCTTGAATAGTTTGAGCAGTCACTGCTTGCATTTATTTCGTTACTCTCTACTTAATAAATGGATGGTGTAAAACCATGTCGGTTAACGGATACCCTATACAACTATAGGTAAATTTTTGATTATTGTCTGAATCCGGGTCGGAGTCTAACATTAGGCTGGCTGGATCTCGATCCCCATAACTCACTTCACCGGAAATTTGTTTACACACACATGCAGTGCACACGCCCTGGCGACAGCGAAATGGAAAGTCGATGCCCTGCCGTTCTGCCGCTTCCAATATGGTCTCGAGCGGCTCAACCTCAAAGGTTATGCCGCTTGGCTGAATAGTGATGGTAGGCATTAGTTATTGCTCATTGTTCTTAATCAAGGCGATCTTATCTTAATCCTTACGCTCTACTCTTAGTCCTTAAGCTCCACTCTTAGTCCTTAAGCTCTACTCCTAGTCCTTAAGCTCTACTCCTAGTCCTTAAGCTCTAGTCCTAGTCCTTAAGCTCTGGCAGTGGAATTCCTAACTCGTGCCAGATTTCGTCCACCTTGTCTTTCACTTCCTGTTTCATGACAATCGGTTCGCCCCATTCGCGATCGGTTTCGCCTTGCCATTTATTCGTTGCATCCAGACCCATCTTCGAGCCCAAACCAGAAACAGGCGAAGCAAAGTCGAGATAATCAATTGGCGTGTTTTCTATCATTACGGTGTCTCGCGCTGGATCCATACGTGTGGTAATGGCCCACATTACGTCGTCCCAGCTACGAGCATTCACGTCGTCATCACATACAATCACAAACTTGGTATACATAAATTGACGTAAGAAAGACCAGACGCCCATCATCACGCGTTTAGCATGGCCCGGATATTGTTTTTTCATGGTCACCACCGCCATACGGTAAGAACAACCTTCCGGTGGTAAGTAAAAATCAACAATCTCAGGAAATTGCTTTTGAATGATAGGCACAAATACTTCGTTAAGTGCCAAACCTAAAATGGCTGGCTCATCCGGTGGACGTCCCGTATACGTGCTGTGATAAATCGGGTCTTTTCTGTGGGTAATATGGGTAACGGTAAAGACCGGAAAAGTTTCCACTTCATTGTAATAACCCGTATGGTCACCGTAAGGCCCTTCCGGTGCCGTTTCTTCTGGATCTAAATAACCTTCAAGCACAAACTCGGCAGAAGCTGGCACTTGTAAATCATTGGAAATACATTTCACCACTTCGGTTTTTTCACCACGCAACAAACCTGCAAAACCGTATTCGGATAAGGTATCTGGCACAGGTGTCACCGCCCCTAATATGGTTGCGGGGTCTGCACCTAACGCCACCGCAACCGGGTACTTCTCGCCCGGATGGGCTTTTTTAAACTCTTGGAAATCAAGTGCGCCACCGCGGTGACTTAACCAACGCATGATAAGTTTGTTTGGTCCTAACAGCTGCTGACGATAAATGCCTAAGTTCTGTCTTGGTTTATTAGGTCCTTTAGTAACCGTTAATCCCCAGGTAACGAGTGGTGCCACATCGCCCGGCCAACAGTGCTGGATTGGCAGATTATTAAGATCAACCTCATCACCTTCCAACACCACTTGCTGACAAGGTGCTTTTTTCACTTCTTTTGGAGACAGGTTTAAGACCTGTTTGAAGATAGGTAATTTAGAAAACGCATCCTTTAAACCAGCAGGCGGCTCAGGTTCTTTTAAAAATGCCAATGTCTCACCAACCCCACGAAGCGCTGAGACGTCCTCTTCGCCCATGCCCATGGCAACACGTCTGGGCGTGCCAAATAGGTTAGCCAGAACCGGAATGTTAGAACCTTTAGGATTTTCGAATAACAAAGCAGGGCCTTTCGCTCGAAGCGTTCGATCTGCAATTTCTGTCATTTCTAAGTAAGTATCCACTTCCTTACTTATCCGAACCAACTCTCCTTGTTTTTCAAGTTGGTCTATAAAATCCCGCAAGTCTTTGTATTTCATCGATTACCTTAAACTGGCTAAACGGTCACTTTTTATTGGTGAAGTATTTTATAGGGATGTATTGGTAATTTCAGAATTATTTTTTGATATTAAAACAAAAGAAAAAGCAGAGACACACAACTCTGCTTTTTAAGAGGTAAGTTGGGATATAAGAGCTTGCTAATCTTTTGGTTAACGTTTACGACTCTTCATCTTTTTAAGCGTGTCCACGATATTTCGACGTTGCTCTGCGGTTAACTCGCTGTGCAAAGCCGCTGCGGAACGCAACGCCGCTTCAAACTTCACATCAATTTCCTGCTGCCACGCTTTGTACTCAAGCATAATTTGCTCAACATCTAGATTATCTTTTTCAACGATATCCGCTAAAAAATCCTCTACATGTGGCTTGGCGCTTTTAACAGCCTTGCCTAACTGTCTGCCTGAATCAACCAAATCCACTGCAAGACTTTGCTGTTGATCCGTTAGTTCATGATAACTACTAAACATCTTGAACATTGGTGATTCAAATACTTCAGTAGTTTCAGCAATCGCCGCTGATCCCGAAATTAAAGCAATGGCAGTAACAACACCTAAAACTAATTTTTTCATTTTGTCTTCCTCGTATCTAAAGTTCGAGAGCAAGTTTAACGAGGTGTTTTGTGACAAACTTATCAGGTGCGCAACGGAACGTAACGAAGTGTAACATTTGCCTCTCTTAGGTTGGATTCGGTTCTATATGTAGGCAAAATAATCAATAGAATGAATGTATGCGGTGGTAAGCAAATGACGACAAAAGTACTGATAATCGATGATGATGAGACGCTATGCGAGCGCTTGAAAACATACTTTTCCCAGTACGATATATCACTGGTTGTGGCAAACACGCCAAGTGTTGGTTTGGATTTACTCTCTTCCCAGTCACCATCACTCATCTTACTGGATGTCATGTTACCGGAAATAGACGGCTTTTCATTGTGTAAACAGATTCGCTCCGACCACGACCTCCCCATCATAATGTTGACTGCTCGTGGGGAGCTAACCGACAAAGTACTGGGTTTAGAAATAGGTGCAGATGATTACCTTGCCAAACCATTTGAGCCGCGAGAATTAGTGGCGCGCATTCAAGTTTTGTTACGCCGTAAAGTAACCACGCAAGTTGAACAGGAAATTTGGAAATTCGAAGATTTGGATATCTACCCGCAACATCATAAAGTTATCCTGGATGGTGAAGAAATTAAACTTACTGGCATGGAATTTAACCTGTTAAAACTCATGGCCTCCAACCCAGGCAGAGTCTTCAACCGAGACGAAATCCTCAATGAGCTTAAAGGCATAGATGCCGATGTTTTCAGTCGGTCTATCGATATATTGATGAGCCGTGTTAGGCAGAAGTTAGGAGACAATCCGCAGCAAGTCCGATTTATAAAAACCCTCAGAGGGTTGGGTTACACCTTCGTGGGGAAAAAGCGATGAAACTCCCACGTTTAGGCCTTTATGCCCGATTTTTTGTTTTATTCAGTTTAACCACGCTTTTTTTGGCGCTGTGTGTCGCCATTGGTGTCGCTAACATCCCTGAAGATGAAGCCAAAGAATTCATCAAAGAACGACATGAAAAGCTACACGACATGATGATCACCTCGATAGAAGATCCGCTACCTTTACAACAAATCAAGGACAGAATTAAAGCCCCCAAAATTGAAATCTTTGTTTTGCGTGGCGAACAACGAATCTCAACAACAGATAACTTCCCTAGTTTTGATTCACTAAAACAGGAAGCCGAACCTATAGGCCAGTTACTTTTAGCGAAAAAGGGTTATAAGTATTATCTGCTGGCGGAAAGTGAAAACGGTCAGATAGCGGTGACATCGGGATTAGTGAATTTACTCGTGTATCCGGGATGGTTTATCTGGTGGCCCGCATTAGCCGCGTTTATCGTGTTAACCATCAGCTATTTGATATTAAAGAGGCTTTTACGTCCTGTCGCCAGCGCAACCCATTGCGCCAAAATGGTCAGCGAAGGAAATTTTGATTATCAAATCTCTCACCATTCAAAAACCGAACTTGCCGATCTTACCCTTGGGTTAAACAAAATGACTCGAAAGTTAAAAGAATTATTCGAGTCTAAAAACGATCTGCTATTAGCCATCAGCCACGAACTAAGAACGCCTCTGGCACGGATGAATATATCGCTCGCCATGATAGGGGACTCTCAGTTAAAACAGGACCTAAAAAAAGACATTAAACAGGTTGATGAACTCGTTGAGCAGTTATTAGAGGGAGAACGGCTGCAACATGGTCATGAAATCCTTCACCTGTCTACTCAATATGTTCCAAGTTTGATCACTGAAATTTTGATTGAACCGGAAATGGGCGAACGCGTGACATTAAAAGGCGCGGTCCCAGAGGAGGCGTTAAACATTGATGAGGGCCGGATCAAATTTTTGTTACGAAACCTAATTCGTAACGCAATTAATCATTCAAGTGACACAACAACCGTTTCAGTTTCCGTGCAACAACATGAAGAGTTTTTGCACTTTGTAATAACCGACCAAGGCAGTGGCATTCCTTCAGACGCGATTGAGCACATTTTTGAACCCTTTTATTGTGTGGAAAATACCACCCATAGAGACACGAAGGGTACAGGTTTGGGCCTTTTCCTGAGTCAACGTATTGCGACCGCACATAAAGGAAAGTTATCGGTAACAAGCGAAGAAGGAAAAGGCACAACGTTTACATTAGCTCTACCTTTAATTGCAAACTAGAAAGCACTAATCAACCTTCTTTAACGCTTTTGTTACGCTATCCGTCAGAAGGTTTAACCGAGCATGGTCGTTTAAACTTATAACCTTGTGTAGCTCCATTAAGAATGCTCGAGTGTTATGCCTTTTGTGTAACGCCAATTCGCTCTTGTACATATTCTGCCAATTTTCAAAAGGCGTTGGATCTATTAACTTATCTAACATAACTTGCCATTGTTCGATGTCGTGTTTTTCAGACAACCAGGAATAGAGCACCGGCAAAGCCAGTCGTTTACTTTCTCCAAACACATAACTGTGATTCTTCGGTGAGACCTGACTAAAAATAGCCCCTAACAACAAATCATGTTGGTCAGTAGTTAACCTTTTATTCAATACTAATTGCAGTGCTACATCGGCAGTATGAGCAATTTGATGACGCCACCCTATGTTGTCTTCAAAACCTCGATAATCCTGTATCGATGTCAAAAAGCGACTTATAACCTCCACACTTTCGTCCAATTGCGCATCGGTTAAATAGGGCTTAACTCTGTCCACTCGAATGACTTCGGAATAGACCAGAACTGCAAATGGTAGATACACGCCTAACTTTTCATTTACACCATTTTTTATATCAGAAAGCAGTTTACGATAAAGTACTGCAACCGATTCATTACTTAACTGTTCCTTACGGAGCCAGGTGTAATACGCCATGTAAGTGATGTCGTCGCGGATTTCCGGATTAGGATGTGCTAAACACCCCAGCATAGTCTTGGCCAGCTCGTTAAAGTTTTGTTTTTCGTAAGAAAATCCACTGTTCTTAAAACTTATGATTTGCGATTGACTCCAGTCATCCAAGGGGCAATCAAATTGTGTTAAGTGCGAAGTTTTACTGAGAACCGAAGTGGAAATAAATAATGCTATCAATGCGACTAAGTGTTTCATAATGAACTCTTTTTGCTTTTATCCTAACTGGCAAACAGAAAATAAATAAGTAAATTGGTCGGCTAATTTTTGTCACTGGTCTAGAGCGAAAAAGCCCAACAAATGTTTAGCGCCACTCGTTTAAGAACGAGTGGCGCTTTTTCTTTTATATCTAGCTGGATATTTTTGTGTTTTCGCTAGTACAGACCTTGGATATGATTTTCGTTTTCTTTTCT